>Ga0247836_1000154_pt1 | contig 123231 bp, 109 predicted proteins | sample LaCruzMarch2015__4_FD_187116 | JGI IMG/M metagenome (GOLD analysis project Ga0247836, IMG submission 187116) | Freshwater microbial communities from meromictic Lake La Cruz, Castile-La Mancha, Spain - LaCruzMarch2015_14m | ecosystem: Environmental > Aquatic > Freshwater > Lake | place: Spain...
AAAAAGATTGATCATTTTATGTTTTTTCTCAAAGCGTTTTGCTGTAAAAGCGTTAGAGATTGCCCAAATCAATAGAATTAACGCGATCCATCTTAATCCGGAATGGGTGTGGTTTAGAATATTCATAGTGTTAATCGTTAAGTTTTAATACTGCCAAAAATGCTTCTTGAGGAACTTCAACCCGTCCAACTTGTCGCATTCTTTTTTTACCTTCTTTTTGTTTCTCTAATAATTTTCTTTTTCTTGAGATGTCTCCACCATAACACTTAGCGGTTACATCCTTTCTAAGCGCCTTTATAGTTTCACGTGCAATTATTTTGGCCCCAATAGCCGCTTGAATCGGAATTTCAAATTGTTGTCGCGGAATTAACTCTTTTAATTTTATACAGATCCTTTTTCCTAAATCAAAGGCATTACTCCTATGTACTAAAGCAGAAAGCGCATCAACTTGCTCAGCATTTAACATTAAATCTAATTTAATTAAATCAGATTCTCGGTAGCCAATAGGATGATAATCAAAGGAGGCATAGCCACGAGACACAGACTTTAAGCGGTCATAAAAATCAAAAACGATTTCAGCCAATGGCATTTCAAATGAAATTTCAACTCGGTCCTGCGTTAAATACACTTGGTTTTTTAACTCGCCCCTTTTTTCAATACAAAGGGTCATAATTGATCCGACATATTCTGTTTTGGTAATTACTTGAGCGGAAATATAAGGTTCTTCAATGCGATCCATGCCAGAAGGGTCGGGTAATTCAGAAGGATTATTGACGATCATCATTTTGTCTGGATCCTTTTTCATAAAAGCTTTATACGAAACATTCGGAACCGTTGTAATAACGGTCATATTGAATTCTCGTTCAAGTCTTTCTTGAATAATTTCCATGTGTAACATTCCTAAAAAGCCACATCGAAAACCAAAGCCAAGAGCTTGGGAAGACTCCGGTTCAAAAATCAAGGAGGAATCATTAAGTTGTAATTTTTCCATAGAATAACGAAGTTCCTCGTAGTCCTCGGTATCTACAGGGTAGATCCCAGCAAAAACCATCGGTTTTACATCCTCAAAACCTTTAATTGCGACTTCACACGGATTATCGGAGCTGGTAATTGTATCACCAACTTTAACTTCATTCGCTTGTTTGATACCAGATATAATATAACCAACATCTCCAGCTCGGACTTCTTTCCGTGGGGACAATTCCATTTTAAGAATTCCAATTTCATCTGCATTATAGTCCCTGCCAGAATTCATGAATCGTATTTTCTGTCCCTTTTTAATCACGCCGTTTCTTATTCTATAATAAGCAATAATTCCTCGGAAAGAATTAAACACAGAATCAAAAATCATGGCTTGAAGTGGCGCATTTTCATCGCCTTTAGGTGCCGGGATTCGATTAATCACAGCGTCAAGTATGGCATCCACCCCTAATCCAGTTTTTCCAGAAGCTTGAATAATTTCACTTATATCACAGCCGATTAATTCAATAATTTGATCAGAAACCTCTTCAGGCATCGCCCCAGGCAAATCCATTTTATTTAAAATGGGTATAATTTCTAAGTCGTGTTCTAAAGCTAAATATAAATTAGAGATTGTTTGCGCTTCAATTCCTTGTGATGCGTCAACGATTAAAAGCGCCCCTTCGCATGCTGCAATTGATCTAGAAACTTCGTATGAAAAATCTACGTGCCCGGGGGTATCAATTAAATTAAGGATGTAATCAACGCCGTCTTTTGAATAATTCATTTGAATTGCATGACTCTTAATGGTAATTCCACGCTCTCTCTCCAAATCCATATCATCTAATGCTTGCGCCTTCATATCTCTATCAGAAATCGTCCCTGTGGTTTGAAGTAGTCGATCCGCTAGCGTGCTCTTTCCGTGATCAATGTGTGCAATAATGCAAAAATTCCTTATGTTTTTCATACAATTGCGAAATTACGCTAAAAGCAACAAAACACAACTTGGATTTAGGAATTTATTGATATTTAGTTGTTCTATTAACGAATTATATTTACGTGGCCAGTCATCAGTAATTCTTGAAGATGCCTAGGTCTATAACGAAGTTTCCAAGTAAAGCACCCACTTTGAATATTTTCCCCATTATACTTACCATCCCAGGCAAAATTAAGATCTTCTGATTCGAAGACTAATTCTCCCCAGCGATTAAAAATCTCAATCTTAATCCATTCCACCCCTACAAATGACCCCGAAAAATAATCATTTATCCTATTTTCGTCCGGTATAAACGAGTTGGGAATATAAATATATAGCTCCTCTTGAATAAAGATAGGCATTGTGACACTATCCGTACAACCGTAAAGATCTGTGGCAAATAAAGTGACAAGGTAGGTTCCTTCGCTTGGATAGGTATGAACTGGATGTATGTCATTAGATGTTCCCCCATCTCCAAAAAACCAGGTGTACCCATAGCCGTTTTGTGTTTGGTTTAGAAAAGAGATGGGTAAGCCCTCTGTAATTGATTGGCTAATGATACTGAAATCTGCAATTGGCTTAACAACCAATACTTGGCTAAATCCACTAACGGTGAACGATTGACATTCATCGGAAACAATTACTTGATATACCGAGTTTGCGGTTGGATGCACCCAAATACCGTTCGTTGTTTCACCGGTGGCGGGCCATAAAAAATAATAATTTCCATATCCTCCACTTGCGCTGGCAGAAATATAAGCACTGTCTCCAGGGCAAACTTGAATTACGGGACTGTTTGTCACAATAAGTGGTGGACTTGTTATCGTGTATGAAACGGTATCCGACAGGGCGTTTCCACAATTATCCGTTACAGTAACTATGTAATTGGTAGATGCAGAAGGACTTACAATTATGCTATCGGAGGAACCAATTAAGGTATTGCCTTGCGTCCAAGAATAAAGATAAACACCACTTCCGCCGTTTACGTTCGCATAAATTGTTTGCGGAATATAAGGGCAGATCTCTGAAATGTCATTTGAAACAACTAAGCTTAATGGGGAATATACAGGAACGCTTATCATAGCCGTATCGGTAACAGATTGTCCAGAACAATTATCACTAACCGTAAGAAAAATGTAACTATTGGTATTGGCAATTACTGAGATGGAGCTTGTTGTTGCCCCGTTACTCCATAAGTATGCATAAGGAGGAACGCCTCCAGAGAGTGTAGGTGCAATTGACAATGAAGCCCCGGGACACAAAACACTTGTATCTGGAATTGTGAGTAAGAGTGGGGCAACATCTTGAATGTTTATAGTTAATGGTATAGGCGTAATGTTTCCGCAGGGATCCGTGACGCTAAAATTCATAATAATACTTTCTAATCCCTCCACTAAAGCATCTGGCAAAGACGTTATTGTGAAAGAGGTTGTGTTTTGACCAACGGGAAAAGTTATACTGTTGGGAACACCAGTATAATCGAGGATATTTTGAGCAGTACCGCTTGTTTGAATAGGAATAGTTAAGCTGCTATTTAGGTTATTATTTCTTTGTAATGTGACAGTAGCAGTAACACATCCCTCTGCCATCCAAGACGGATCGGGATAAGCTTGTTGTGATAATGCATAAGAAACGGTAATCGGGGTAAGTGAACTTAAACTATTTGCTTCGAGGAATATACCCGAGTCCCAACTTCCATCTCCGACATCCGCAATTGCTAAAATTAAATGATATGTTTCTCCACATTGAACCTGTGAAATGGCTTCCAAAACATCGGTGAATCCATCATATTGAATATAAAAAGGCGACGAATTGTAGGGCGCCATGTTACCGTCACCATTGGCATTAAAATATTGAGGATTGGTGATTGCATTTACATTGTTAATGGAAACGATGCTACCATTATTAGGAAGCTGCGCAATATTTTGCATTCCAATTATTCCCGGCCCAGAAATAAAAAAACCGAACACATCGTTATACCCGGAATTATTAGGTGGCGCAAATTCAGGATATTCATCAGAGCCAAATACGTATTTAAATTTGACAGTGTCAGAATAGGGAATAAAGTCAAATTCTAAAATCGCTGCGTTATAGGTTTGTGTCCCGCCTATTAAATTTGACAATAGGCCAGACCCACCGACGTTATTATCCATTCCTGCACTCGGCAGGTTGTTAGGACCCTGAGGTCCTGAACCATTATTTAAAACGGTACCTGTAGTCATTACGATTCCTTGGTTAATTCCGAGATTTGTGCCTGTTGCAGAAAAGGAGCCAATTGCCGTATTGCTTCCATTGAACATGATATTTGAAACAACAACACCAGGCCCTAATAAAACATTTTGAACTAGTCCTTGTGGCGATTGCCCGGTATTCGTTACCAATTGACTATTAGCCTTCGATGAAAGAAGAATAGAAAGCAGGGTTATTAAAGAAAAACGTAGATTAAATAGCATTGTTTATATTAACGCAATAACCAATAAAACGTTGTTGTTTTTAAGCAACTTTTTAGTGGTTATTTTAGTTGATACCTTGTAAAGCACAAAATTTTGAATAAAAGCCATTGAGTTTCAATAAATCTTGGTGATTTCCATGTTCTACAATTGTCCCTTTTGATAAAACAATAATTTGCTCAGCATTGATGATGGTGCTTAATCGATGCGCAATAATGAAAGTCGTTTTTCCAAGCATTATTCTTTCCAAAGCGGACTGAACGAGTTGCTCAGATTCGGTGTCTAAGGCCGATGTTGCTTCATCTAAGATCAATATTTGAGGGTCTAAATAAACGGCTCGAGCGATACTCAATCGTTGCTTTTGTCCACCTGAAAGTTTGTTTCCTCGCTCTCCAATTACGGTGTCAAATCCATTTTCTAATCCCATAATAAAATCATAGGCGTTCGCTGTTTTAGCAGCCTCAATAACCTTTTCGATAGAAGAGTTTTCATCACCAAAGGCTATATTTTCCCTAACACTGGTGTTAAACAAAATAGATTCTTGAGAAACAATACCAATTAGACCTCTTAGCGACTTTATAGTTAAATCTTTCACATTAATCCCATCGATTAAGACCTCACCAGATTCGACATCGTAAAAGCGCGTTAGTAAGTCCATCATAGTTGATTTTCCACTTCCAGATTCCCCCACCAACGCGACCGAACTTCCCTTTTTCACGCGAAGATTAATCGACTTTAACACGACTTCTTGCCCATATCCAAATGATACATTGTTGAATTCAACGGAATCATTTAGATCGTTTATTTCGATTGCCTGAGACTTTTCAATTATCCGTTCGTCCTCTTCCAAAATATTATTTATTCTCTCCAACGAAACGTTGGCTTTGGTCATATTGGCAATTGAAGAAGAAACCCCTTGTATCGGTCTTAATAATTGAGAAAAAACAATTATAAAAGTCATAAACACTTCCCCCGTCAGCCCATTCCCTTTTTGATCTAAAATTAAATTCCCACCAAACCAAACTAATAAGAGCATTACCATCGCGCCTAAAGTTTCGTTTAACAAAGGAGAAAGGTCTTTTTTACGGAATGTTTTCGTGATTAATTTTTGATGTGTGAGATTTATTTTCTTGAAGCCTTTTAAGATAAAACCATTCGCATTAAACGCTTTTATAATACGAATTCCAGAAAGCGCCTCTTCCATCGCGGAAAACAGCAAACCCGTTTGTTCTTGACCAGCTTTGGCCGTCCTTTTTAAGCTTTTGCCAATGCGAGAGATTACAAAGGCTGATATTGGTAATAGAAACAGGGAAATTAAAGTCAACTCAGGGCTTAGGTAAACTAAAGAAACGATGTTTATTGCAACAGCAATCGGCTCTCGAAATAGAAGCTCTAACATACTTACGACCGCAACTTCCACTTCCCCAACATCACTATTCATGCGAGCCATTAAATCGCCTTTTCTTTCATTCGAATAATAGGATAAAGGCAGCACAAGAATTTTTTCAAACAATTTGTCGCGAACATCTCTAACCACTGCCATGCGTAATTGTGATTGAAACCAAACCGCCCCGTATCGAAATATGTTTTTGAATAAAAAGGCCAACATGACCGTAAGACAAACAAATAATAGAGCGGATTTAGGACTGTCAGACACCAACTCATACATGGTGAAATTGTACCAATCTTTAATATAAATAAATAATCCGCCAAAAGAATGGTCCCAAATCGGTGAGCTAATGCGGGCAATTTCTTCGGGTTTTCTAAAAATTAACTGAAGTATTGGAATAAATAAGACAAGCGATAATAAATTGAAAATAACGAATAATAAATTGCATAACACTACAAGTAGAGCGACGCCTTTATACCTGAAGGTATACCTATATATTTGTTTTAGGGCATTCAATTTAACAGCAAAGATACATTTGTCTAGTTGTTTTTCAATTAGTAGCACCTAAGTTTCTTAACTTTGTATTATGAGTAGTGTTAGACAACAAAAAATTGAAGCGGCAATCCAAGGGGAATTAGGCGTGTTATTTCAGCGACTTTCTGCAGAAATATGTTTAGGCGCCATGGTGTCTGTAACGGTGGTGAGAATAACAGCGGACTTATCGTTGGCAAAATGTTATTTGAGCGTTTATGCTCACCCAAGCCCAGCAGATGTATTAAAATCCATTCAAACCAACCAAGGAAAAATTAGAGGTCAGATAGGTCAACGCTTAAAGAATCTTCGGAAAATTCCGTCTTTAACTTTTTACATTGATGATTCTTTAGAATATGCGAGTAGAATAGAAGAACTTTTAAAGCCAAAAAATTAACGTTCCATTCTACATAGCGCTTAGATACTTGTTTTCGAAAAACAAACGCCAAGCAGTAACTATAATTACGCGTATTTCAGTTATTGGTGTAATGGTTATTTCAGCGGCATTAATAATTGTTTTGTCTTCTTTTAATGGCATCGAATCAATGATTGGCGAGCTTTATACCGAATTTGACCAGGGCGTTACTATTACTCCAAGTAAGGGTAAGACTATTTTTGAAACTCAGGTTCCTTGGACGAAGCTAGCTAAAATTGATGGGATATTTAGAATGTCAAAAGGTGTTGAAGAAACGGTGATATTACGCAACGAAGAAAAGTGGGTAAATGCCACTATTTTAGGTGTAGAACCTCAGTTTTTAGAGATGATTAATATTCATAACAAAGATCATTTGATAATGGGAAGAGCATTGTTGCCCGGGAATAACCAAGAGCAAAATGATTTTGGGCTTATTGGTGCGGGACTTGCCAACAATTTAGCGCTACGAAATATTAAAACAGAGCCAGACAACATTATTATTTATGCCCCAAAAAATGACCTTAAATTAAAATTTGGAAAAAACCCATTTTTTCAAACAGCCTTTAATGTTACGGGGGTAATTAACTACAATAAAGAAACGAATGATGCTTTCGTTGTGGCTAATCTAAGCTTCGTAAAAAACCTACTCAATTTAGAGGGGCAGATAACGCACATTTATATTCAGCCCAAAAGCACTATTGATAACGAGAGCCTTAAACTGAAAATTCAAGAATTAGTAGGCCCCAATTTCGTTGTTAAAACAAATGCACAGAAAAATGAATTAATTTATAAAACGAGTAAAAGCGAAAAACTTATAGTCATAATTATTTTGTTGTTTATTTTCCTTTTAGCCGCATTTAACCTTGTAGCGTCTATTACTATGATTTATCTTGAGAAAAAAGAAGGTGTAAGCATATTAAAATGTATTGGCCTATCCAAAAAAAGCATTTTTAAGGTCTTTTTTTTAGAAGGAGTGTTAATAGCAGGAACAGGAATATTGTTAGGATTTTTTTTAGGGCTTGGGGTTTGCTTAGCGCAATTAAAATATACAATAATTACGATTCCAGGTGCTGGAATTCCATTTCCTGTTGAGGTGAAAATCACAGAAATTTTAAGCGTATTATTTGTTTTAATAATTACAGCCACAGCATTTTCTTTTTTTACAGCCAGATATCTTGTAAATGATATCGAATAAAACCAATAATTTTAGCCTTATAATGTAATAAAATATCAAAAATATATAGCTACATTTGCACCCAAATTTAAAAAGTAATTTTCATGTCAACTTCGAAAGGAAAAGTTTCACAGGTTATAGGTCCAGTAGTGGATGTAAGATTCGAAAATGGAGTAGCGTTACCCACTATTTTTGATGCACTTGAGGTATTAAAAAATGATGGTACTCGCGTAGTACTTGAGGTTCAGTCTCACGTAGGAGAAAACTCTATTCGTGCCATTTCAATGGACTCAACAGATGGTTTCACAAGAGGAATGGAAGTAACGTCGACTGGTTCGGCAATAAAAATGCCAATTGGTGAAAAAATAAAAGGACGTCTTTTTAATGTGATCGGTGAAGCAATTGATGGTATAAATATCGTTAGCAATGAAGGTGGGATGCCTATCCATAGAGAAGCGCCGAAGTTTGATCAATTATCGACTGCCACAGAAGTTTTACTAACAGGAATTAAGGTTATTGATTTAATTGAGCCATACGCAAAAGGAGGGAAAATCGGTTTGTTTGGTGGTGCTGGTGTAGGAAAAACAGTTTTAATTCAAGAGTTGATAAATAACATTGCCAAAGGGCACGGAGGTTTATCTGTTTTTGCTGGTGTGGGTGAGCGTACTCGAGAAGGAAATGATCTACTTAGAGAAATGTTAGAATCAGGTATTATAAAATACGGAAAAGATTTCATGCACTCAATGGAAGAAGGTGGTTGGGATTTAACCAAAATTGATCTTGAAGAGATGAAGGAATCTAAAGCAACATTTGTATTTGGTCAAATGAATGAGCCTCCCGGAGCTCGTGCTCGTGTAGCTTTATCAGGACTTACTATTGCTGAATATTTCCGAGATGGTGATGGAGAAGAACAAGGTAAGGATATTTTATTCTTCGTAGATAATATCTTTAGGTTCACACAAGCTGGATCTGAAGTGTCTGCTCTTTTAGGAAGAATGCCATCTGCGGTGGGATATCAACCAACCTTAGCAACGGAAATGGGGCAAATGCAGGAGCGAATCACGTCTACAAAAAGTGGCTCTATTACTTCGGTTCAGGCAGTTTACGTGCCGGCGGATGATTTAACGGATCCAGCACCTGCAAATACATTTGCCCACCTTGATGCAACTACTGTTTTGTCTAGAAAAATTGCGGAGCTTGGTATTTATCCAGCGGTTGACCCTCTTGATTCAACATCTAGAATTTTGACACCCGAAATCGTTGGGAATGAACATTATGATTGTGCGCAAAGAGTAAAATTAACATTACAACGATATAAAGAACTACAAGATATCATTGCTATACTTGGAATGGATGAGCTTTCTGAAGAGGATAAATTAATTGTTCATAGAGCAAGAAGGGTACAACGGTTTTTATCACAACCTTTCCATGTTGCAGAGCAATTCACTGGATTACCAGGTGTTTTAGTTGATTTAAATGACTCAATTAAAGCGTTTAACGACATTCTTGACGGCAAATATGATCAATATCCTGAGGCAGCTTTTAACCTTAAAGGAGGGATAGAAGATGTAATAGAAGCGGGTGAGAAAATGATGGCAGAAGCTTAATTTCACAACAATGAAACTTGAAATATTTACCCCGGAAGCAATAATCTTTAGAGGAGATGTTCTTTCTGTAACATTGCCTGGAATGGATGGCGAATTTCAACTATTGAATAATCACACCGCGATCATTTCAGGTTTGAAAAAAGGTCAAATAAGGATAAAAAAATCAGGTGATTCAGCAGCGTATACCGGAAATGTTATTGTTGATGCAACTGATAAATCGATTGGCGTTTATGATATTAATGGAGGGGTCCTTGAAATGTTAAACGATACAGCTATCGTGCTTGCTGAATAATCGCGGGCAGCGAATTCATGATCAAAAATCACCAGGATAACTAGCTTTATTTTTTTTGCGCAAATAGTTTCCTTATTTTAGCAACTTAAAAATATCAGGGTCAATGCTTTCTATAGATTTGCTTAATATACCGCAACACATTGCTATCATTATGGATGGCAACGGACGATGGGCTCAAGCAAAAGGAAAAGACCGTCTATTCGGACACGCCTCTGGAGTGGAATCAGTTCGTGAAACCTTAAATGCAGCCAAAGAATTGGGGGTTAAATACCTTACTCTTTATGCTTTTTCAACAGAAAACTGGTCGAGACCTCAACTTGAAATTGATGGCTTAATGGATTTGTTAATTAATGCGATTACTTCAGAATTGGATGGTTTAGACAATAATGGTGTACGATTATTAACAATTGGGGAAATAAATGGCCTTCCTGAAAATTGCAGACGAAGTATGATCCAAGCGATTGATAAAACAAAAGACAACTTGGGAATCACGCTTATTCTTGCATTAAATTATAGTGCTCGAATTGAAATAGCAAAAGCTTTTCAGTCTATTTTATTGCATGAAAAATCCATGAGTGCGGAAGCGATAACGCCAGAATTAATTTCAAAACACCTTTTCACGAAAGACATTCCAGATCCGGAATTATTAATTCGAACGAGTGGTGAAAATCGGGTGAGTAATTTTATGTTATGGCAAATTGCCTATACAGAACTCCATTTTACTAGTGTCTGCTGGCCAGATTTTCGAAAAGAACATTTGCTTTTAGCTGTTCAGGATTATCAAAAGAGAGAGCGTAGGTTTGGAAAAACATCAGAACAAATACAATGAATAGTATGAAAATAATAACGATCATTTCTTTTTTGTTCTTTACTCTCGTTGCCTATACTCAAACGGATCCACTAACAATTGGTGGGCTAAACTTCAATTATGCCGCACCTGTTGAATACGAAATAGGTCCTATTCGAATTGTTGGTGCCGACAATTATGATCATCAAGGAATAAAGTTAATCGCGGGATTGAAGCAAGGTCAAAAAATTACATTACCAAGTGATCAACTCAGCAAAGCCATTCGAAAGCTATGGGAGGAGGGATTATTTTCTAATATTTCCATCTATGCTGAAAAAGAAGTGGCAGGAATAATTTATCTCGTTATTGAGTTGTCGCCAAGACCAAAACTATCTCGGTTTAAGTTTATTGGAGTCTCCAAACGGGAAGCAGATAAAGTGCGCGAAGAAATCGAATTATTTTCGGGTAAAACCATAACTGAGAACCTCGTTTTCCAAACGAAAAGTAAAATAAAAGGATATTTTAGGGAAAAAGCTTTTTACGGAGTAGCGGTTGATATCCAGCGGATAAAAGATACCATGATAAATGACTCGGAAATATTTTTAATAGAAATTGATAAGGGATCTAAAATTGGCATTAAACCATTAACAATTTCAGGGAACGAAAGTGTGCCGACATGGAAACTAAAACTGGCCATGAAAGACACCAAATCAAAGTCAATACTTAGAATTTTTAAACGATCAAAATTCACTGAGTCAACTTATGAGAAAGACAAGTTGGCCATGTTAGGCAAATTTAATGCGGCTGGCTTGCGTGATGCTATGATTGTTTTTGATACCGTATATAAACTTGATGAAAAGAATCTTAAGATTGATATTGTCATTAATGAGGGGGAAAAGTACTTGTTCGGCGATATTGATTGGATAGGGAATTCAAAATACCGTTCAAGTTTCCTGGATACGGTATTAGGAATCAAAAACGGGGATGTTTTTAATAAAGAATTACTGGATCAACGATTAAAAGGAAGTGGTGACGGAAGGGATATTTCTTCATTATATATGGACAAAGGATACTTGTTTTTTCAAGTAATACCAGTTGAAACAAACGTGATAGATAATAAAATAAGTTATCAAATTAGGATTATAGAAGGAAAAGAAGCAAGAATAGGGGAGATTACTATTCGTGGAAATAATAAGACCAACGACTATGTTATTTTGCGTGAAATCCGAACCAAGCCCGGTGACTTATTTAACAAAGCGGATATCATTAGAACGCAACGTGAACTATCTCAATTGGGCTTTTTTAATGAACAGGGCTTCCAAGTTAATCCGATTCCTGATCCAGCAAAAGGAACGGTGGATATTGAGTATGTCGTAGAGGAAAAATCATCCGATCAAATTGAGTTGTCAGGTGGTTACGGCGGTGCAGGCCCCACATCATCTGGAAGGATTATCGGCACTTTGGGATTGACATTTAACAATTTTTCGGTTAAGAATATGTTTAAAAAATCACAATGGACACCCTTACCCTCAGGAGATGGTCAGCGACTTTCCATTCGTGCCCAATCTAATGGCCGCTTTTATCAAGGGTACAATTTTTCTTTCACAGAACCTTGGTTAGGTGGAAAGAAAGCGAACTCACTATCTTTTTGGGTTAATAACACCGCGCTATCTTCTAACGGTTTAATACGATCTAATCCCGATTATACAGGCTTATCCATTACAGGAACTGGCGTCGGATTACAGCGCAGAAAAAAGTGGCCGGATGATTATTTTACAGCATATTACGAGTTGAGTTATCAATACTACGATGTGGTAAAGGACTTTAGATTTCCTCTTTTCCCAGAAGGTTATGCCAATGATATAGCGCTCAAATATGTGTTACAACGAAGTTCAGTAAGTGCTCCAATTTATCCGCAAAGCGGCTCTAATTTTAGCTTTACAGCGAAAGCAACGGCTCCTTATTCTCTTTTTGCCGGCGACAAGGATTACAGCTCAATGTCTCCAAGAGATCGTTATCACTACCTTGAATATTATCGTTTTAAGTTCACGGGGGAGTGGTACGTGCCTCTAACACCAGATAAAAAGTTGATTTTAATGCCGAGATTTGGCTTTGGCTATATTGGCGCATATAACCGTTCTAAAGGGGTTACTCCATTCGAAAGGTACTCAGTAGGTGGAAGCGGCTTATCAGGTGTAAACCAATTGGGAGGCCGAGAAATCATCGCCTTAAGAGGCTACGAAGACCAATCACTTTCTTCTACGGGTGGTGATCCTATTGTGGCTAAATACACTTTAGAACTCCGCTATCCGATTTCTCTAAATCCACAAGCAACGTTTTATGCCTTAGCATTTTTGGAGGCCGGGAATTCGTATCCAACATTTGAAAAATTTAATCCTTTTAACGTGAAAAGAACAGCGGGTGTTGGTATTAGAGTTTTCTTGCCGATGTTTGGAATGTTAGGATTAGATTATGGTTTGGGCTTTGATAAGTTGGATAGTTGGTCAAGTGGTATAGGGGGAACTTCTGATCAATCTATACAGCAGAAAGGGTTTAATCCTAAATTAAGTTTCACAATTGGTATGAACCTAGGTGAATTATGATTGTAATTAGCAATAAATTTTTAACTTCGCCGTTCCCACGCACCAAAAATTTCTTCATGAAAAGAGTTTTTTTTATTTTTTTATTTTTATTTGGCATAGGCTTTGCCAAGGCGCAATCCTACGCATTTATTGATTCAGATTACATCATGAAAAATGTCCCTGAATACATAGAAGCAAAAGAAAAAATTGATAAGCTAGCCCTTAAATGGACCAAAGAAGTGGAAGATAGGTATGCCTTCATAAAAACAAAAAAAGATAATTTTAATAAAGAAGAGGTTCTTTTACCAAACGAGGAAAAAGAAAAGAGGAAAAATGAAATTGAAAAATTGGAAAAAGAGACAATTGAACTTCAAAGCCAGTATTTTGGTGATAATGGTGAATATTTTTTGAAAAGACAGGAGTTTGTGCAACCAATTCAAGATCGAGTTTTTACTGCCATGAAAAAAATAGCCAAACGAGAGGGGTATGCATTTGTTTTTGACAAAGCCAATCAAAGTAACCTTGTGTATGCTGAAAAAGAATACGACATCAGTGAAATCGTATTAGAAGAAATGGGAATTAGTAAAGAGTAATTAGTTAACTTAATCTATATATTAAAATGAAAAAAACAATCCTTATTATCGCTTTAATGTTCACAGCGCTTTCTGCTAGTGCACAAATGAAATTAGCTCATGTTAATTCACAACAGTTATTAGACACGATGTCTTCTTATAAGAAGGCACAAGATTCTTTAGCTCAAAAAAACGCGGAGATTCGTAATGAATTGATGGAAATGCAAAATGCATACACAAAAAAAATTACCAATTATGAGGAGAAAAAGAGTACTATGAAAGCATTCGAATTAAAAAACGAAGAGGAATCGATAATGAGATTAGAGCAAACTATTCAAGAGAGGCAGGGTAAGGGTCAACAAGAGTTACAAGAATTGAATGATAAGTTAACGGTCCCAATTATGAATCGCATTCGTGAAGCGGTTGCAATCGTTTCGAAAAAAGAAAAGCTAGATTATGTTTTTGACGGACCATTAATGATTTATTTTAATAACGAATTGGACATTACAAAAAAAGTATTAATTGAATTATTACGTTTGGATGCCGAGGCAATGAAGAAATAATTTTATTCCATCAATTTTAGAAGGGCAATCGTTGGTTGCCCTTTTTTAATGTAGTTTTGTTTATGATTAAAAAACCGATTGGTGTATTTGATTCTGGCTATGGTGGCTTAACGATATTATCGGAGTTATTGAAGAAAATGCCCGATTATGATTATATCTATTTTGGTGATAATGCAAGGGCACCGTATGGAAACAGATCCTTTGATGTAGTTTATTCTTATACGCTTGAAGCCGTTAATTTTTTGTTTAATCAAGGCTGTGAATTAGTAATTATCGCTTGTAATACGGCTTCCGCTAAGGCATTAAGGACCATTCAACAAAATGATTTACCTAATTATGGCACCCAAAAACGCGTACTAGGGGTCATAAGACCTTGTACTGAATATATTGGTCAGGTAACGAAATCAAACAGCATTGGCATTCTAGGCACCGAAGGCACCGTTAATTCAAATTCCTATCCCATTGAACTTAAAAAGTTTTTTCCGTCTCTTACCGTCGCGCAGCACGCTTGTCCAATGTGGGTGCCTTTGATTGAAAACAACATGCACAATACGGAGGCTGGTAAGTTGATCGTTAAGTCGGATATTGAAGTGTTTTTATCACAAAACCCAACGATTGACACCCTTGTTTTGGCATGTACTCATTACCCAGTATTATTAGATTACATTCAACTTATTGTTGGTGAGAAGGTAAAAGTCATTCCTCAAGGTGAAATTGTTTCCGAGAAACTAGTTGACTATTTGGCTAGGCATAAAACGTTAGACGGTAGTCTAACGAAAGGCAATAGTGTTGAATTTTATACATCGGAAAACAGTGCGTTTTTTGATGAGGCAGCAAGCAATTTCTTACACCGAAAAATAAGTTCACAACAAATATCAATTTAATTCGACGCTAAGTTTTTTAGGTCGTTTTCGATTTGTTGACAGATTTGATCAAGGGGTAAATCGTTAACATCTGTACCAAAAGGATCTTCTATTTCTTCTGCTAATACTTCCATACTTACTAAGGCATAAAAAACAAATGTGGTTATTAAGATGGCCCAATAATCAAAATGATAAAACACAATTGGCAATGTAATAACATACAAAAAGATAAACTTCTTAATAAAAATACTGTATGAGTATGGTATTGGCGTGTTTTTTATACGCTGGCACCCTCCAAGCGAGGCAATGAGCCCCACAAAATTAACGTCTAGTTGGATCAAGTCTTGTTGCGTTAATTGCCCTTCCTTTTCCAGTTGTTTTAATTTAATATAAATCATTTTCATTACATGCGTTGGACTGTTATCGTGTAATCGATTTTCGTATTGGGCATAATTAATTTTCTTATTATTTGATCTTAAATTATTTTTGGCGTTAAAAACAAACAAGGTTAATAGACGGGCGATTTCCTCTCGGTCCTCTTTTTTTTCTATACGCGTTTCAATTTTTATATAAGCACTCCGACAATCATTGACGATTGCTCCCCATAGCTTTCGGCCCTCCCACCAACGATCATAGGCGCCATTTGTACGGAACAATAACAGTAATGACATCACAAATCCTATCAATGAATAGATGGCAGTTAACTCTCTTGTAAAGCCTTTTAAGATTTCTTGGTAGACCTTTGGCAACTGATGCAAAGCCAGAATAATTAAGGTGGCAAGAATTGCGATATAAATCAACTGTTTCCAAAGAATCCGAATTGTATCACTTTTATTTAAGGAGAAAATTAATGCCGCCCAGCTTTTAGGATTGTAGTTTATCATATGGATATTTATTTTTTTCGCGTAAATATAATTAAATAATTTTCCTCAAAAAGATGGAGCCAATGATAAAGCTTGATTATACTTATAGAAAATATCAAAGCAAAGTAAACTAGTCGCTTTATAATTCTAATGGCACATTCAAAAGTTTCCAAAACCACGCTTTTTTAAGCAAGTCAGCTTGAAAAATAGCTTGGCCATCAATTTCTATAATAAGTGACTACTATTTTTAGTAATTTCGACTTGAAAACCGGCATTAACATGGAAATTACACCAGAAATCAATAAGAAACTTGAATTATTAAATGAAAAGTATGCTGCGTTGGGGCAAGACTTATCCTCCTATTTGGACGGTTTGTTGCATGCGGAAGTAACAACCTATTGGGATTATATTGAAATAGAAACTTTGTTGAGCTTACAAAAACCAAAGACTAGTTTTCCCGACGAAATGGTTTTCATCATATACCACCAAATTACTGAACTGTATTTTAAATTAGCATTGAATGAATTTGAGCAGTTGGGAAAAAAAAGAACGATAGACGCCGTGTTTTTTATTGACCGTGTTAATAGAATAAATCGTTATTTCGAAGCATTAATTAAGAGTTTTGAAATAATGGTAAGTGGAATGGAGAGGGATCAGTTTTTAAAGTTCCGAATGTCTTTACTTCCCGCGAGTGGTTTTCAATCAGCGCAATATCGTGAGATCGAGTTTTTTAGTACTGATTTAATAAATTTAGTAGATAAAAGTAAGCGGGAATCATTAAAAAATGAAAAAGATGTGGCGAAGCTTTTTGAGCATATCTATTGGAAAGAAGGCGCTACAGAAGAGTTAACAGGTAAAAAAACCCTTACTTTAACACAATTTGAGGAGAAGTATAAGGCGCGATTTATAGAATTAGCGACGTATTGTACTACTAATAATTTGTGGCAAGTCTATTTACGATTAACGGAAGATGAAAAGGCTCAGCCAGCGGTGATCAATGCTCTTCGTATGAACGACCTTAATGTAAATATTGATTGGCCTTTAGCTCATTATAAATCGGCGGTTCGCTATCTTAACAAAGAAAAACATGATGTTGCCGCAACGGGGGGCACCAATTGGCAAAAATACTTGCCACCACGTTTTCAAAAAAGAATTTTCTATCCTGCTTTGTGGATCCAAGATGAAATGGATAATTGGGGCCGGCAGTGGGTGAATGACGCAATAAAGTGATTACTTCAATTCTTTAATGTAAACACTCGAGAAATCAACAAGGCCTAATGGGCTTAATTTGAAATTACGGACCCTTAAATTAATGATGGCGACAAAATCGTCAATTAAAATCGGCAATATTATAGCCTCACTTTTAATAATGGAATCACATTTATTAAAAAGGAAATTTCTTTTTTCATTGTTCTTTTCAATGGTCGCTAGATAATAGTATTGATTATACTCTTCGGAGGAAAGTAATGGAAAAACAGTTTGTTGTAAAGCCGCCGCTTTATCTTTCACATAAAAAAGACTGAAATACCCTTCGGGATCGGGGTAATCAGCGACCCAACCAACGTTCCAAGCATCTACTTCATTATTGGCAATCGCCTTTTCTCGGTCAGAAAATGAACCCGAAATAATTTCTGTGTTAATTCCTAAATGAATTTTTAATTCTTCACTAATGTAGGAAGACCATTTATAGACATTACTTTCTTTCTTTCCTGCAACGAATAATTTGATGGTGGGGGAGGTATTGTCTTTAAACATCCCTGATGAAGCTAAAAGCGTCTTCGCCTCTGAAACATTATATTCTCGATCAGGAATGTTTTGGTTATTGTAATAGTTGGATTGAGGAGCAAATCCTTTTTGTGCTGGAGCACCATCTCCGTTTAACACGCGATTACATAATTCAACCCGGTTAATGATATAGTCAAATGCCCTTCTGAGTTTCGGGTTGGTAAACGGGCCTTTCTTTAGGTTGAATGCAATACTGGAAACTCGCGTACCAGGTGCTACTAATACACGATGTGTAATTGTCCCGCCATTTTGTGCATCTTGAATGGTTCCTAAAAGATCGCTTAATGATTCTGAAGGAACTTCAAAAACCACATCTGTTTTTCTTTGTCTGAAGAGTTTGAATTCTGTCTTTTTGTTTTTCCCACTTTTAACGATAATGGCATTTAAATACGGTAATTGGTTACCATAAGGATCCTTTTTCCAATATTTTGGGTTAAACTTAAGGAGTAAATTTTCAGCTGTTCTTCCCCCAAAAATAAAAGCTCCGCTTCCAATTGGATGCTTCACAATATCCTTTCCGTAAAATGAATAGGCGATTTTTGAAAAGATGCCATAGCTACTGCTAGTTAGTAGTTTTTGAAAATTGACATATGGTTCTTTCAAGGTTATTTCTAGACAATAATCATTAATAACCCTGATACCTGAAACGCCCTTTTCACTTTTATTATTTATAGAATTATAGTATTCTTCTCCACCTACAATTTTTTCGCAAAGAACTTGACCGCTATTGTTAAGGAGGTTGTTAGAACATGCGAAATCTAATGAGAATTTTACATCAAAAGCTGTCAATTTATTAGGCAGTGTTTGAAAACAAGGGTCCTCATGGAAGTAGATATCATCTCGGAGATATAAGGTAAGCTTTTTATTGTCCTGGCTAGTAGCCACTTTTTTCACAAGGTTTCCAACTACGTTACTACTCGTTGGATCTAGTTGTAACAAAGTTTCGAAAATCTGTGAACTAACTCGATGGCTATAAATATCGGTCGAAAACAAGGGGAATAGGTCCCCAATAGCATTTTGTGTAAAAAAACAAAGCGTGTCACCATAACGGACATTGCCCTTTCCAATTTTTTCACGTGGATTATTGCTATTACATCCGCCAAACAAAAGGAATATCGTTGACAATGAAACAAAATAGAAAAGCTTATTCATTCAAAACAATTAGGCGAATGATGGATGAATCTCCTTGAATTCCAATGTGCATTGAATATACTCCGTTTGCTAGTTGAGAGGTGTTGATTTGGGATTTATTTTTCTCATCTAGAACTAATGCGCCCGATTGATCATAAATGGTAACTCTCTCCACTTCAAAAGGAAAATTTATTTGATCTTTTGAGGGATTCGGATACGCGATAAGTTGGTCTGCACTCAATGAATTGAGACCCGTAACTCCAACAAATACAGAATCAGTTGTTGTACACCCATTAGAATCTATAATATTGGCGGTGTACCATCCTTGTGTTAAATATACATTTGGTGTCCCAATTGCTAGATTGTTCCACTCAATAATGTAAGGCGCTGTCCCACCCGATACAACTGCGCTCGCAGTTCCGTCAAGTGCGTTTGCGGCGCTTTCAGGAGTAGAACTTAAACTCAAGATCAATTGTTGTGGCTGCGAAACAGTAATATTTTGTATTGCGGAGGTACACCCTAACGTATCGCTCACCGACACGAAATATTGCCCTGCTGCTAATTGAGAGAAATTAGCAGTTGGTGAAGGAATGCTGTTGAAAAAATAAGTGTAATAGCCATTTCCACCGTTTGGGAGAATCTCTAATGAACCAGAAGAATTGCCAAAACAATCCACATTTTGCGTAATAACTTGAGCGGTGAGGATGGCTGGCTCTAATATTGTAAAGATCGCAGTGTCGGTACAAGGCCGAGCATCTGTTATAATAACTTGGTAATTTCCAGCGGCTACACTATTAATTGAATTGCTATTCGCCCCTGTTGACCATGTATATAAAACGGAGGGAGGAGCACTCGACAAAACAGTTATGCTACCATCAACGAATCCTGCGCAACTTACATTAACGATTAATGTCGAATCATAAAGAGGTGCACTTAAGGGAATATATACCGAATCTAAAACAACACAACCATTTGGATGGGTGATGAATACAGAATTCCATCCTTCCGCTAAGGTGCTGTTGGGCTTGGTTGTTATGCCATTTTCCCATAGAAAAGTACAGGTGCTAAACATACAAGGACATCCTGAAGAATTTAAGGTCGCCATTCCATTCAGTCCTCCCGGACAAGTAGGCGCAGCAATACCTCCAAATGAAATAATAAACGGATCAGAAACGATGACCGTATACACTTCATAACACCCAAGGGCGTCTGTGATTTGAATAGTGTATGAACCTGCGCCAACATTGTTTAATTGTGCCGTTGTTGCGCCATTCGTCCAAACATACGTGTAGGGGCCATTTCCAGCAACTACAGTTGGAGTTATTGATCCGTCAGCAAGACCATTGCAAGAAGGCTGTACTACGGCAACGGATGAAATTACGCTGCCTGGCCCACAAAGTATAGGGTCATAGGTATAAACACCATCATTTAGACTGCCTAAATAACTCCCCCACGCAATTCCAGCATTTGGTGTGATGGAACTAGTTTCGTATCTTTTTGTATAAACCCCTTTCCATCCAACTGGATTGATACTGTCTCGCTTAACTAAGTATACAATATCCAATAAATTATCATTATCTAAATCGGTAATTAATGGGGTAGAACCAATATTTACGCCTGCCTGTGTAGTACTAATTTGTTGAATGGTATTGTTTTGAAAATCTATTTGCTGAATTCTGTTTTTGTAATGTCCATTTTCAAAATAATTAAGAGAAATAATGGCTTCGTCTCGTCCATCATTGTTTAAATCGACCGCGTTGGCAGAGGCATAATGCATCGTTCCTAAACTATCTTTAAATATTTCCAGGCCACTCTGTCCATCAAGCATAACTTGGTAATAGTCAGTATAGGACGGTGCGACGCCCTTAAAAAGAACTAAAAAGACATCGGGTGAAATACTACCTGTAAAGTTTCCTAAAACAGGTTCCGCACTACTTTGTGTGCCCGGTAAATCATAGGTCCATGTGGTAGAAAAGTCAGCCCCCTTTATTTTAGTGACCTTGCCTGAAAACGACTGTATGACAATGTCATATTGATTAGACAATGTTTTATACATGGCGGCTGGCGCTATAAATCCTTTTTGTGTATCTGTTGCCAATGCGATAGAAGGCGCTAGTGAATTCAGTAATAAACTTGTTAAAGGGCAGGCCCAAAAAGAGCCACCTAAGGTTTCCCCGCCGGTACCATACAGTACCCATTTAACGCCATTGTTTTGAATGTCAGCAACAATCGCTGAACAATATGTTTCTGCACTATCAGGAACAACCGCTTTTGAAACTAATTGACCATTCATTGAGTTAATTACCATTAAATGACCCGGAGGCCTGTTGGTTTCCCATTCAGGAGCGGTGTGATCCCCACCATTTGCGACTAATAAATCTGGCTTGTTATCACCGGTTACATCATCTATAAATTGAGGATTATAAAAATTATATAGGCCACTATCTCCTGGATTTACATTGTAAGGAAAGTAATCCCATAACAAGGCGCCTGTTGCTCCATTTATCGCTAGCAGTTGTGCTTGCCGTCCCGAAATAAAAACATCGCGAATCCCATCATTTGTAATGTCCATAAAAATAGCGCTGCCAAAAACCTCATTTCTCGAAGGTCTTTTCCAAAGCAAACTTCCATTCGCTCCATTTATAGCCATGATACCATTGTTACTGGCAACACCATCAGTTCCTCCGCCATAAATAATGTCTTTTATTCCATCTTGATTTAGATCAAAGGCCCTGGGGGAAGAAAGTGAAGGGATAGAATCAATAAATGATGACCAGTTTGTCCCTTGAGAATAAGTTCCAAAAACTGATATTAGAAAGGTGACACCGAGTAAAAGTAATTTCATAGTAAGATGAATTGGCAATAAAGTTAAGGCAATTAAATTTTTTAAGCAAGATTTATCTTGCATTATCGCCCTCCTTGTAATATTCATTAGTTCGCACTACATTTGTGCTCTCAAAAAGGCTCCGTGGCGCAACTGTATAGCGCATCAGATTTCGGCTCTGAGGGTTGGGGGTTAGAATCCCTCCGGGGTCACAAAAAGAACCCCGACTTAAATAAGTCGGGGTTTTTCATTTTACAGCGCGTTCAAATTGCATTTTGATAAGCGACGGAAAATGAAAAACCCTACAACTGCGATAGCAGTTGGGGCGCTATGCTTGGAATGTCCAATGCGCTGGGAACATGCGCAGCATAATCCCGAATAAAAAACTGCAAAGCAGTTTGGGTGCTATGCTTGGAATGTCCAATGCGCTGGGAACATGAACTAATCTACACTAGGCTCACAGGGGAATACAATTAAAAAATCACGGTATTCCCGTCAGATATTTCAATCTCGAATAGTTAATCCTTGAATCTCTGATTCTTACATTTCTTAGTCCAATCAGGTAGAAAAATTGGTTTATGCGAGAACCGACTCTGCTTGTTTTTCCAAGTTGCCAGGTAAGGTAAAAATAATGATTACCATTCTTGTTTTGAAAGATTATTTCCCGTGATAAAAAAGCGGGCAAAGAAGCCAAAATAGCATCGGGAGTATCTCCTAAAAAGGCGATGTTTCTATGGGTTTTTTGCCAATTCCCATTGGTGTCTACCCCCATATTAAGTTCAGTAACAAGGCGTGAATTGTGGCGAATCTTTCGCTTTATTTTGTTCCATCTTTCGTGTTCTATGGCACGACAAAGCGAACAGCTTTTAGGACAATTTTCGCTAAAAATAGTATTGTCAAAGGCTTCTTCTGTTATAATTTCCACATCAAAATAGGAGCTTTGTGTACCAGATTCAGATAAGTCTAATAATTCTGTGTTTTTAGCTGGATTTTCATCTTGACCTTTCCAATCGTATTTGTTGAAGGCATATTTGGCGAGTTCTTCATCCCAAGGATAATACCAGGCAATGATTTTATAGTTGCCGGGGGGCAATTTGGGGATTTCGTAATTGGAGTTGATGTGTTTTTGGGCATTTTTAGTGTCGTTAAAGAAAAACGGAATACTTGTTGATTCATTTGCCCCCAGCCGATTAAAATTGACGTATCCTTTTACGCTTGTGTCCATCGAGATGATTCTAGAATCGCGGTAAACTTCTGTGTAGAAGTTGTTTTCATCGACTTTGTACCAAGAAAAATAGATTAACTTAAATCCTTTTGATTGATTTCCAGGGACAACAATGGAATGCGATTCATTACTTATGTTGGTGAATGTGACATTAATTTGGACGAGTTCATTTGTTGTGAATTTTACTTTCGTAGCGCTTAAGGAAACGGTCAAATAACATGGTCTCAGGTCAGCATGTAATTTAAAATTTGAAAAAAGCAGGAAAAGACAAAAAAGCAATTTTGTTTTAGTCATAGGGCAATTCTCTTGAAAAATCGTTGATATCGTTGACATCTTCCCACGATGATCCGTTCAACAAATCTACTTCGCCATCGGAGTAAATTAAAAATTGAAACGTTCTTTCATAAGAACTGGAGGAGGCCATCACAACACAATCTGAATATAGGGCAATTGTTAGTGGACGCGAACGATTCACTTTATGGAACGTTTCTAACGGCTCAACATTTTTTGATTGAGGCGAAATGTAAATGAAGGATTGAAGTAAAGGAAAGTGTTTTTGAATAAACTTTTGGGTATAAAATCCTTCTACTTTTAGGTCCCAATTGTAATAGCCACTTTCTGATTTTAATTGAGTGGTACGCCAGCCATTTTTCTCAAAGGCTATAACAACTTCCTTTACATATTTATCGGTCGTATCGCCTTTTACGAGTCCCGTTAAATAAACTGCTGGCAACCGAAAACTGATTACTTGACCTGTGATTTGATGTCCAGAAAAAGGAAAAGGAGCGTATTTCGACCATGTATCAAATAAATATAGGTAATAGCTTGCTATAGAATCCACCTGTTTTTTCGTGTAGTATAACTGTGTTTCATTTGGTGAAACGTATTGACTTAAGTTGTTGTAAATAAAGCTTACAAACAATTCTCTTTCGTCTTTTGAAAGTTCTTCAAAGTTTCGTTTTTTGGCAGGTAATTCACCCGTCATCTTTTTCGGACAACCGTTTTCGTAGTATTGCGCAAAAAGCAACTTACCCGTTTTATCGAAGCGTTTGCACCAGCCATTTCGTAGATTATTGGTGTAATTATATTCTAATATCAAGTTCCCTAAACTGTCAAAATGTTGGGTTTTGCCATCTAGTTTTGAATTTAAAAAGCGAACGCCAGATTTCAAACTTCCATTCTGAAAATAATTTTCTTCCAATCTTGTTTCATTCAATTGGTTAATGTGTGATTTTGTTTTCCCTGTTTCCCAAAATTCATACAATTCAATAAACTCATTTTCTGGACGTGATTTCTTGTTAACCGCTGAAATTAAAACTCCTTTTTCGTTCCATTTTTTAGTAGAAATTATTTGGTCCAACTCGACTTTGGTTTTCAAATGGATTTCCTCCATTTTCCCATCTTTAAAATAGCTCACGTGAGTGGTGTCTACATTTCTATGATTATTCAAATACGATTTCAATTGACCGTTGGGATACCAATTTTTCTCTGAGCCTTGTTCTTTCGAGTTGTAAACTAATTCAAGGTGCTGCATCAAGGTGCCCTTATCATCCCATTTTTTCTCAAACCCCGATCCTTTTCGGTCGATGAAACGTTCAAAAACAAGTAAACCAGCTTCGTTCCATTCTTTTTTATTGGCGTGAAAAATGAAATTCGAAAGGGTGTCGTAAACGTATTCAAAACGGTCCTTTCCGTTGTCGTGCCAACCTTTCCACGTACCCACTTTCATGTTACGTTGGTAATATTGCTCTTCAATTTTTTTACCTAAAAAATTATAGATTATCCAATTTCCGTCTGGATCTCCTTCCTTGTAGTTTCCTTTTGTTTTGAGTTTACCATTGTGATGATAGTCTTCATATAAACCCTCTCTTGAGGCATGCTCATGACCACCATTCAAGATCATTTTGTGTGTTGTTTTCGACTTCAAAACGCCCGTATCATCGTATTCTAGCGCCAAACCAAAAGGAACGCGCAAGGTGGTGTATCCATCGTAATCAATGGTGTGAGGCGGATAATTTTTGATATCGTATTCATTGATCTCAGACAATCTCGCAAAGGCGTTAAAATTTATAAATCGAATTTTTCCATTGAGATGGTAATCGGTGTATTTTTCACAACGCCGTTTATTTTTATCCCAATAATATATATTCGTTTGTTTCCGATTTCCATTTTCCCAAAACAGTTCCATCGTTGCAATGACGGTATCGCGTGGATTCCACCTAGAATTGAAAGTTGTTTTTGAACTTCCACTTTCATAGTTCAGGATTTCCTCCATCAATTTACCGTCTATAAAAGTCCGTTTTTCAAAGATGCGATTGTCGTTGTATCTTCTTTCACACGTGCCATTTAATGGCGTTTTTAAATCCGTTTCGTAGTAAATAGAGAAAAGATAGTTACCGCCTTTTTTATTTTGATACTTGAATTCACAATCGTTTTGTGAAAAGGCGATGTGGGAAACAAATAGCAGTAGAAAGGGATATAAATTCATGGAATGAAGACAGCCGTTTTGGTCTTCAAAAATACAGCTACCTTTTGAAAAAGTTCAATTTGTTTGCTTTATTTTTAACTCACCATTCCTTCCTTCAACCTAATTATTGAAGGGGGTATTCTGATTAGAATTAATAACAATGAAGCACAGTGTATGCTATCAGTCAGCCCAAATCTTTGAGGTAGAAACATTGTGGCAGGTATTGCATTTTCCAGAACTCAAGCTGCTTGACATGGATTGTTGCGTGCCTGTTGGCCCTGTAACTCTTGGGAATAAACCAGCAACATTCATGTCTGCAGTGGTGTAAAAGTTTCCATAGGAATCAATTTGGATGGTATACATTAACTGCCCCGAACCATTCGCTTGTGTAAAAAACTCTACTTTTCCGCTACTTACCGGTGAACTTAGTGCGCTATTATAAACACTTCCCGCCGCAGAAAAGCAACCTTCTCCCTCCCCTCCATTTGTATGGCACTGCATACAATTTTGTCCGTTGTTATGACTATCATTTCCACCAGATTCACTAATGTTAGTATCCCCGCAGCCCCCTTCTTTTTCACAAGAGAAAAAGGAAATAGATAGAACACTTAGCATAAATGAAATGACAATTAATTTTTGAGTTTTCATATTGTTTTTCATTTTAACAATCAATAGGATGAATAGATCTTTCCGAACAAAATTAGAAAGTAGGCAGTAGAGTTTCCACTGCTATTACAAAGGTAATTGCTTTATTGATAGCTTTTTGGTTTAGGCTTCAATATAGATTTATTATGAATAGTAGCTTTTATTTTTCTAGCATCTTGATGACCTCTGATTTATCAATAAAACCGGAATTTGTCCAAGTAAGTGACTTGTTTTTGTAGAGATGCAGAACTGGTAAGGCATCAATTTTTAATTCTTTGCAAAGTGCTTGGTTGTCGTCTGCGTTGATACGGATCACTACAACTTTGTCTGCCATGTCTTTTGAAATTTCTTCTAAATATGGCTTCATTTTTATACAAGGGGCACACCAGTCGGCATAAAAATCAATCAACACTAATTTTTCAACATTCAACAATTCATCAAACTCTTGTTTGGTCATGCCCGTTGATTTATTGCTCTCTCCGCTTCCGCTTGTTTCGGGTAAATTTTCACTCCTCCATTTCATAATCCCACCGCTTAATTCATAAACCGCTTTGAAACCAACGGATCGCATTTTATTGGCAGCAGATGAACTTCTCCCTCCGCTTAAGCAGTATACGAAAACAGGTTTAGATTTGTCAAGAGGCGCAATTTGTTTTTCAAAATCATTTCCGTTCCAATCAAAATTCGTTGCGTTGACAAGATGTCCTTTTGAAAATTCATCGGGTGTTCGGACATCTATTATAGTAGCTGTTACACTTTCATTTATCTTATTAGCAAACTCAGTTGCTGTAAGATTTGTTTTAACACCATTGGTTTGCCCGCTACTGCAACTGCTAAATAGGAAGGCAGCTAAGGCGATTGAAAATAGTTTTCTCATTTATTTTGAATTTTGATTGATAATTTGTTCAAGGTTATTTACCGAAACAACTCCAGATTGTCTACATTTTATTTCTCCTTTTTTAAAAAGCACAAGCGTTGGCACACCTTTTACTTTATAAGCACTTGCCACTTGCGGGTTTTTTTCCACATCTATTTTTATAATTTTTGCCTTGTCGCCAATTTTAGATTTCAAGTCTTCTAAAATCGGTGTCATCATTTTGCAAGGACCGCACCATTCGGCAAAAAAATCTACTAGTGTTGGGGTTTCGCTATTGATAATTTCTGAAAATGTTGTTGCCATATTATTTCGTTTTTACTTCTTCAAAATCTACCTCTTCAATCGTAGTATTAGACTTTTTTAGCGATTCGACAGCACAATTTCCACCAAAACAATTACCAGAAGCACAGCCAAAGGCGAACAACCCCATTGCAGCAAAATATCCACCAAAGATAGCTCCGAAGTATTGTTGGCTCATAACTGATTGAACGATTACAATTATTCCTATTACAAGATAAAACGCTCTAGTAAATGTCCAGTTAGTTAAAATTAGTTGTTTCATTTTATTTAATTTTATTTTGCAAACTGCTCCAACCTCCGCCATTGTATACTTCGGGGTAACCATTTGATAAGAGAATGTTTTTTGCCGAAGCACTGCGCATTCCACTGGCACAGCAGGTAATGATTGTCTTGTCTTTTCGCAGTTTGCTTAAATTACTCTTTAAGGTATCAACAGGCATGTTGATAGATCCTTTTATGTGACCGCCCAAGTATTCCCCCTTGCTTCGGACATCTAAGATGATGGCTCCTTGCTTTACTAAATCAGCATAGTCAACTTTAGTTCCTAATCCAAGTAGTTTTTTAAGTGTATTTATCATTTTTACAGTGTTTTAGATTGAATGTAATTCACATCCAACCAAGAGCCAGCGTTGAAACAATCGACTCCATGGTGTGATAGATATTGAGCGGCATGCCCACTTCTTCCGCCGCTTGCACAACAAAGCACCAGCGGTTTTTTTAGGTTTTTTAATTCATCCATTCTATTTTCGATTTCTTGCAAAGGAATATTTATGGAGCCTTCAACATGTCCCCCACTAAATTCTTCTTTTGTCCTGACATCTACGATGGTGCCTTGTTTTTCTTTGATGATTTTTTCTTTGTCCATGATTATTGTTTTTTTGATTTTTCTTTTTGAAACATATTGAATAATAAACCTACCATTATCGCTCCATACAATCCGCTATTGAAAGGATTTGACGTGATGGCACAATTACCACTGGTACAACCTACAAAATAGTAGTAGAGATATCCACCAAATGCACCTGCAATTATGCCTAAAATTGTTAGCTTGTATTTTATTATGAAGTTCATGCGTTCTTATTATGTGATTTCCTTTAGTAAAACGAGTTTAAAAAGATGATAGGTTAATTTAATTCTTTGCAAAGATCGTTTGATACTTTTTGCTATACAGCTACTTTTGTTACATAAGTGTAATTTTATTTCTTCCCAGCTTTACATAACCATTTTCCTCCATTTGTTTAAGTAGGCGAGAAACAACTACACGTGCAGTGCCCAATTCGTTCGCTAATTGTTCGTGCGTAACAACGAGCGTTTTACTTTGGGTTATTTCGCACTTCTTTTTTATAAAGTTGATCAGTCGTTCATCCATTTTTTTGAATGCTACGGCATTCACAACTTCTAACAATTCCTCAAATCTTTTGTGGTACAACCTAAAAATATAGTCTAACCACTCTGGAAACTCTTTAATGAGAAAACTTATCTTGTCAATAGGAATGAATAGAACTTCTGTTTCTTCTTCTGCTATGGCTTTTATTTTGCTTGTGTCTTGATGAAGTCCACCTAAAAAAGACATGATACAACTTTCGCCTGCTTTGATATAATAAAGTAAAATTTCTCTCCCATCTTCATCAGTCCGCATTACGCGAATGCTACCATTCGTAACTATAGGAATGGCTTTAATATAGGAGTTGTCATTAAGAATGATATCGCCTTCGGAAAATGTTTTCGCGAAACCAATCTCGGACAGTTTTTGTCTTATTAAAGGGGAAGACTTGAATTCAACAATGTCGTTTAGTTCCATTCTGATAAGATTTATTCATTCGGCTCAATATGGATTAATACATGCCCCAATTGAGGAATGTCATTTCGAAGTACGTCTTTGAGTTGGTGAGCAATTTCGTGCCCTTGTTTGACACTAATATCGGCATTAACGGTTGCGTGCAAGTCGACGTGATAGCTCATTCCAGATTTTCTAACAAAACATTTTTCCGTTCCTTCAACGCCTTCCACAGTAAGGGATACTTTTCTAATGTTTTCGATAAGGTCATCATAAAGATGTTCATCCATAATTTCTCCGAGCGCGGGTCTAAAAATCAAATAGCTATTATAAAGAATGAACCCCGAAGCAAATAATGCGGCCCAGTCGTCGGCAGTCTCATATCCTTTACCAAAATACAACGCAATGGAAATTCCTATTAATGCACTTACGGAGGTTAGGGCATCGCTTCTATGGTGCCAAGCATCTGCCTTTAGGGAAGAACTGTTAGTTTCTATCGCTTTTTTCATAACCAGCTGAAACGAAATTTCTTTCCAGATGATTAAAGGAGCAAGAACAAAAAGTGTCCAGGTTTTCGGTAAGGCATGAGGCGTTCCAATATTATGAATGCTTTCGTAAGCAATAATAGAAGCGGATGTGATTAAAAATCCAACCACCAAAAAGGTGATCAAAGGCTCGGCTCTTCCGTGTCCATACGGATGGTTTTTATCCGCTGGTCTGTTTGCATATTTTAATCCAAATAATACTAAAAAGGAAGCAAAGATATCTGTCGTTGATTCGATAGCATCTGCAATTAGCGCGTACGAATTACCAAAAAATCCAGCAAGCCCTTTTATGAAAGCGAGAATAGTATTCCCGATTATACTAAAATAGGTGGCCTTGATTGCTGTCTGTTCGTGACTAGTAGTCATAGATTAGGGCCTTTTCTTAACGATTTCACCTGTGTTTTTTCCGTTGATTTATTGCGCGTCGCAGAATACAAAAATAGCGTTGCTTACAAAGGTACTTAAAAGCATAGAACAATCAATTTGTATATCTTCGATACATGGAGGTCGAGTTATTCTAGGCTTATCAAAGAAAGTGATCACGTAAATAAAAAGGTATGAAATCAATGAAATATATGGAAAAACCCATGCAACGTGTACAAGGATTTTTTGGCATCATCGTATTCATATTTAAAACTGGAAGGGATCACGGTATAAAAATATACGCCATCAGTTAGTTTCACGCCATTTTGATCGTTTCCTGCCCAATCGTTTTGATAGGCGTCATTTTCATATAGTAGAACGCCCCATCTATTAAAAATTCTTAATTGAACGGATTCATAATCTTGTAAATTTGTCACCAAGAAATAATCATTTATTCCATCTCCATTAATGGTCATAACGTTGGGCGCTTCAAGCGGACATTGGTTATATACGAAGATTTCGTTCGAAGAGATTGTTTTGCCACAAGCGTCTAAGACCTCAAGCGAATAAAGATTTAGGTTTGGATTTAACAATGTGCCGTTGATTGGGATGGTGTCATTATTTGGAAGCCCTCCTGGCTCCCAATCATAATTATATGGAGGCATTCCATTGCTGACTTGGCACCACAAATTAGCGGTCTCGCCCATCATACCGCACAAATTCAAGGAATCGAGATAAAACATTTCTAGAACTTGGTAATCAATTAAATTTAACGCGATTGATGTTGTATCGAATGTGCCATCACATGGATTTGGAACGATTACGCTAAAATAAACCGTTTCAGTATCTTCAATAAAGGCATCAAATAGCGCTTCAATTCCAATGGTATCTGCAAAAACGCCAATTGGAATCACAAGGGAATCTAAAATAAAAGGATAATCCACACCATTCGTTGCTGTTCCGCCCAATTGAATTTGAACGACGAGTGTTTCTGTTGTATCTGTCCGCGAAATTATAAATCCAGCATATCCGCAATCCTCAATTAGTTGAGGAGGCCCAGTGATATTTACGCTAATAGGAACATCCACTTGACAAGCGACGACTCTAAATGCGAAGGTTCGAATTTTTGTGTTGATTAGCACCCCATTTCTATATTCTTTTACGGCTACTCCAGCCACAAAATTTCCAATTAAATTGGGCGTAAAAGTCACCATTCCTGTTTGACTATTAACTGTTACCGCCGATCCTGTACCAAAAGGTACTAAGTAAGAATAGGTCGGATTCCACAAGACATCTTGGTAAGGTGGTGGACTTTCTGGATTAGGAATTACATTCGCAACACTCCCACCAAGAAAGGGCGCCGCTAATTCATAAACCAAGGAGTCGCCGTCGGGATCAAAGGCAGAATGGTCAAAGTTCAAGGTGTTTTGGGCGCATAATACCAAAGGAGGGTAGTTAATGAAGCGTGCTCCTTGATTATTTACCAGGATTAAATCCGATCCAGGAACAAAAGTTGTTAGGGTAATTCCATTATTTGCAGGATCTACAATATTATCTATGTTTCCCGCCCAGCAACATCTTTGATAAGAAATATGGTAACCCATGGCATTCATGGGCAGATAAATGGTGTCTATATAAACTCCTTTTTCCACACAAATGTTATTCGGTGGGGTTACGCAAGGGTCATCATAAACAATGGGTAAAATATTACTACTAAAAAGATTTACGGCATATTCACCATAATAAGAGCCATCGCCACTAAAAACAGTAAATGCAAGCGGATTGTCATATCCTGTTGCGCTGTTACAATCCCGATATATTTCAAAGGTAACTTTATACATGTTATTTCCTAATGAATCATAATAAATTTCACCCCCAAGAATATGGGTGGCAAAAGATTGATTGCTAAGAAACAATGCTACAAGGACGGAAATAATTAAACTAAATCTTTTAATCATTTAAGGAGATTATTATTGGAAAAAAAGCGTAATTCTCGGTAAACAATTCATCCTAGTCAACTATAAATATTTTTTCAGTACTGCCATCGGAATAGACATAGAAAAGAAGCATGTTTTTCTTTTCTGCAACTTCACGTCCCGTTAAATCAACGATTTTAAGTAAGGACCTCGTTGGTAAGAATTGTTCTCCCAATCCGCTATTTAATACTTGTAAAGTTAAGACGCTAATACTATCGCAACTATTTGCATTGGAAATAGTGTCCGTGTAGATCCCACTTTGAGTATAAGTCTGTCCATTGAAGGGCCAGGTATACGTGTTATTAGCAGTAATTGCTTGTTGGCCAAATAGATAGTTATTCACAATTAACACCTCTGAAACGGTGTCGCAGATCAATCCATTGCATGCTATTAGGTTAACATTGTAGGTTCCAGGATTTGTAAAACATATATTTGTTGGATTAGAAAGTGTTGAATTGGTTCCATTACCAAAATCCCAGAAATAGGTTGTCGCACCAACACTTACATTATTCATGTTAACGCAGTCATCAGGGCAAATACCATTTTGGTTTAAATTGAATGCGGCGGTTACGGAAGGGTTAGAAGGATAGGTGATTTTTAAATTATTTAAAGCTAATGAGGGATCGGAACCAGTTCCATCATTGTCATTTTCCCATTGAAATCCGAGTCTTAAAGTAGTAATGTTGTAACAGTTAGGAGGTAAAAGAATACTGCTGTTTGTCCATAAGCCTTGTCCACCGGCACACGTACCAGCAGGATTAATGAGTTGTAAATTGGTCCATGTAAGTCCCGCATCAGTGCTATAAATGACTTTTCCAAAATCAAATCCCGCTTGACCAATTCCAATATAATCAAAAGAAAGGGTAAGGTTATTGGTATTTAGCGTATTAATATTGCTTGACATAAGTGCGCGCTTATGAGTTGTACAGTCAAAAAAACCAAGGCCTCCATCACCAGCATTATAAATAGCGCCTGTACCTGCACACCAAGACCCTTGACAGCTAATATGAAGTGTTTTGTTGCCATTAGAAGCTACTCCACACCCTCCAGCAGCCACGCCGCCTTCGGCATCAGAAATCACCCAATTGTTGGCATCGAGCGCATTAACTCCATTAGCGACATTTAAATTCCAATTGGCAGCATTCTCAAAATCATCTTGCCAAACAATTGTTTGGGCCTGTGATTGAAAAATAGCTAGTAGAACGAGGGTGATTAGCGTAAAATTCTTATTCATAAATTTAGATATTAACACTACAATAATATAGTATGGTTAAATCAAATATATGGAATTTTGGTTAGTAAGACAAAAATCGCAAGCGAAACATTACTGCGAAGAAACTTAATAGATCAATTATCCTAACATTCTGAATGTAGCCTGGAGGGAATTTATTACAAATACAGCAGCTTATTTTATGCCTAAAAACACCTTTGCTTGCTTGTCTTCTGGCTCAAGCTCTAGTACAATGCTCCAGCATTCTTTTGCTTTAACAGGGTCTTTGGCGGGGGAGTTCACATAGTAGTCACCAAGGTATCTAGAGGATTCAAGAACATATGCTTTATATTTTGTGCTATTTCTTTCTTCTTTACTAACAAGATCTATGACGGCTTGATAAGATTTAGAAGCCGACCAATTTATTTTCGAAATGTCTGTAGCAACTTGAGCTCTTGCCCGCCAAAAATATCCAGGGACATATTTAGAAGATAATTTATTTAAATTCGAAAAGGCACTATCCGCTGCCACATAGTTTTTCGGTCCAAAGTAGTACGCCTTTCCAAGGTCATAATACTCCCCACCGGTAAGTTTATTATTTGCTAATTTATATTGATATTTAGTTATTACACTATCATAATTTTTAAATTTAAGATAAAGTTTTGCTAAATCACCCGCTAATTCTATGGCGGATTTTTGATCTAAGCTAGAGGTTTTTTCAAATTCAATGATTGCAAGTGAGTCTTGCCCATTTTTTGATAGGAGCATCCCCTTATACTTGTAATCCATAAACACTATTTTATCGGCCGGACATGTAGCGAAAAATAGATTACTTGCTTCGAGCCCTTTTTTTATTGCATCTTGCTCAGTTGTACATTCGTAATACGAATAGCTTAGCATTCGATCAATATAATGATTAGTAAAGGCATTATTTTTCACAGATAACAATTCGGGTATTGCTTCACAATAACGTTCTCCTTTAAATAAAGCAACGGCATAGCGGTAGCGCGACTCATATGAGTTATTTAAACTAAGGTATTTCTGCCAGTTTTCTATTGCCTTTTCTGATTGATTAAACATCATGTTTAGCTCAGCGTTTTCTCTGTAGGAAGGGGCATATGTTGGATCAATCGCTTTTGCAATTTTATATAAGGAATCTGCCAAACGAAAGTTTTTCGCTCTCTGATACAATTTAGCGGTGCGCACAATTCCTTTTGGAGATTTCGGGTTGATTTTTAACACTTCATTGTAACTCTTAATGGCAGCCGAACCGTTTTCTGGAGTCTTGTAGTTCAACGCGTCTCCCATCAGTAAATGACAATCAATGTCGGCTGGAGTTTTCTTTATTGCCAAATTAAGAAGACGGATAGCCTCGTCTAAATTTTTTGATTCAGCAGTTAGATAAGCTTTTGCGACACATCGAAGGATTTCAGAATTTTTGTTTTTGGTCATTGATAAAGCTAAAGTAAACTGACTTTGTGCTCCAGCAACATCACCCTTCATTAACAAGGCTTTTCCGACACCGACGAAAGAGAAAGGGGATTTTGGGTCCGCCTGCATGGTTTTATTCCAGAAAATTACAGCCGAATCGAGCTCTCCCTTTTCAAAATAATTCTCTCCAGCGTAAAAATAATTACAGGCATTAATTGGTGTTGCAGCTATAAGTGCGTTGAAGTCTTTAGTTGCTTCAGTGAAACGTTCATTCTCTGTTTTCTTAATTGCGTCAGTAATAGTTTGACCGAACAACGATGTGTTGAGAAGGACAGCGAATAAAGTAATTTTTTTCAATTTCATGATGTAATATTTATGGGGTAAAATTAATCAAAACAATTCTCGCGCCAAAGTTAAAACTAACTAACTAAAAAGCATTGGTTTTTTTGTGATTTTCACTTTTCCGTTACTAACTGAATAAGACGAACAGGTGCTGTCGCGGGGACCAAGGCAGATTTTTGAACAATTAACTGTCCTTTGTCTCCTTTCATAAACAATACAAATCCAGTATTGACACCGGATTTTTTAGCCTTGTTAATTAGCCAAATCTCTCTGTTTAATGGGTATTCTTTTGTGTATATGTATCCAGCATGTGGCTTAAAATAATCTGATTTGTCATCTTTTGCAATTGCAACAACATTAATTCCTTTTACAAATCCCAATGTGTCAAAATCATCACTATCTGAAATCCAATTTAATCCAATAATCCCTAAAGCATTTTTATTTTCTTTTACATAATTAATTACTTCCTCATTCGAACTAACGGCAAAAAGATTAACAGGCAGCTTCTTTAAATCACAGAAGTTTTTTAAGTAATAAAAATTGGCAGAGTTTTGTTTATCGAAAACGATATTGATTTTTGTTTTTAATCCTGACCAGATTACTTTTTCACCACGAATTATTGCCTTAATTTGGGCAATAGTCATTAAAGAATCAGGATTAGTTGGATGAAGGATAAGTGCAACAGCATCTTCCGCTATTTTATCACTACGAACTTCAACTTGTCTTTTCTTTAATTGTGCCTTTTCTAACTTTGTAAAATCTCTTGATATACAAATAGTTTTTAATGAGTCTTTGAAAAAAGCATCAATTATTTCTCCTTCTGAAGCATATTTGACTTGTATGCTGGCTTTTGGATATTGACTTTCAAAGGTGCGAATACTCGTTTCGAATAATGGTTTAAAAGATTCTTCAACGTAGAGATTCATTTGTCCACGACTATGCGTATCGTTTCCATAAGAGAACGGGTTTTCATTGTTGTTACAAGCAGAAATAAATAGGATGAAAGAGTAAATAATATTCCTATAGGACATGGTAATTGAAAGGATTAATTATTTTTAAAGTCTCTGTAAAGTCTCCAGATTCGTATTCCTGAATACACGAACAAGAGAAGAATAAGCAATAATCGCCTTGTTTCGCTTACATTAGGCTGAAGAAAATTAGTTAAAGCTAGACTTAAAGCGAATCCAATGCAAATTAGCAATGTAAAGATTGACAATCCCCTATTAATTATTTTCATGTGTTTAATTTACTAAAAACAACAACAAGGGTGTGTTTTATGATCCTTTATTTTCTCTCTTATTCAATCGCAAAATTGATCGGAATAGAACAATAAGAGGAAACGCTTCTTCCATTCAATTTACCCGGCTTCCAATTAGGCATTGATCTAATTGCTTTAATAGCTGCTTTGTCACAATCAGGGCAGTCAGGAACTCCTTTTGTTACTTGTACACTGGAAATAGTTCCATTAACACTTACAACAAAACGTAGAAAGCATTTTCCTTGCACACCATTTTCTATAGCTGTCTCTGGAAACTCTAGGTTTTTTTGAATGAAGGCCATCATTGCTGGGTAACCGCCTGGGAATTCTGCTTCTTCATCAACGAATGTTTCAGGTTCGGGCTCTTTGTCTGGAACAATTTCAGGCTCGTCTGGATCATCCACAGGTGGCTCACCATATTCTTCAAAACCATCACCAACTCCCTTTTCTGTTTTTGTATCTGCTTTAATATTGTCATCTGGTATAGTGACTTCTGTTTCTTGTTCGGGATCGTCCGTAACGATTGGAGCTACAAAAGCCACTGTCTCTTCTACAGGAGGAGGAATATCATCTTCAGGAGGAGGTGGGGGAGGGGGGATATCGTCTTCAGCAGGTGGTGCAGGAACGGTCATTTGTGTTGTGTCGACAGGTGGAACCGGAGGCTTAACTTCTGGAATGCTTTTGTAAATCATCCATGCTGTGTATAATAAAGCGAGTGCTCCCAATAATGAAAATATAATTATCATCATTTTTTTATCGTACTCTTTTCGTAAGGTATAAGCACCATATGTTTTGTTTCGATGCTCGAAAACAATTTCATTCCGATTAGACGAGGAAGCTTGCTGCCAAGATTTTGCAGAAGCATAATCAAAAATTGTAATGATTAAGACAAGTGCGATAAGACTAATAATGATTTCCATTTTACTTTATTTTAGATTTCATCAACTCAAGTTCTGCCGGCATTAATTCTACGGGAGCCATAACACCAATTTCTGCAATTTTTAATTCATCAATTAAATCGATGAAGTTTTTACATGTTGCTTTATCATCTGTTTTTATCAAAACCTTTAATGCTTTTTTATGTTTTTTTGAATCAAGAAGACGCCTTAAATACGTACTGTCTGCAATTTCTTTCTTTTCCAACTTTTTACCTGAAAGTTTCTTTTCGTCTAACACATATTTATTTCTATCCGCTAATAATACCCGAACACCTTTCGTGCCAAAGTTGGTCTCTTCTAATTTTGTTGGGCCATCTGGTCCGGGACTAGTTGCTGGATAAAATTGCCCACTGTAATAATAAATCTTATCATCAGAAAGTAAAAATGTAATTGCATTGTTTATTTTGGGCTGTTCTACAGGAGGGTCTTTTGGGTCTATCTTTGCTGGATACACAAGGCTCATTACTTTAGGCTTGCTAAATGTAGCTGTTAACACGAAAAATGTTAACAATAGAAATGCTAAATCCACCATGGGCGTCATATCGACCCTCGTAGAACTTTTCTTTGCCCTTTTTTTACCTTTGTGTTGGCCGTCGTCGCCACTTTCTGCAATTTCTGACATATCGTTATTTTTATATTGGCGCCAACTCCATGGAGGTGACGAAATTTAAATTATTTAATTTCAAATCTCTGAAAACATCGATCACTTTTTGAGCGTGTATGTACAAAGTTTTACTATCTACGCGTAGAATAAACTTTGGCTTAAAGTCATTGGCATCAGGGTTTTTACCTTTGTTTTTCGCTTCTATAAATGCGGTTTTTCCAGAATTTAAAGCGGCCCTGTCTCCATATCTTATCCAATCTTTCAACTGATTATTTGTGGAATCAGCATAAGGGATTCCAATTGTTTTAACTTTTTTTCTCCCATCAGGCTCCAACGTAATGTAGCCAGGCAATTCTTGCATTGTACAACCAAAACTAGACATAAAAGTAAAACGTTTGATTTGCTCTTCAGTAAGCCCAACTTTATATACTCCGGCCATATTGGTGATCAATTCTCTTCTAGCTTCTGGATCTGACATGTTAAAGAAAACCCGCCCTCCTTTATCAATGGTGACAAGAATAACATTTTCAGGAATTATCTTGTCACTTATACTAGTAGGTATATCAACATCTACAGGCTCACTAGATCTAAAGGAAGCAGACAACATAAAAAAGGTTACAAGTAGAAACGCCAAGTCGACCATAGGTGTCATATCAATACTTGGGCTTCCTTTTGGGATTTTTATTTTAGGCATCTACAAAAAATTTAATTTATTGATCAGAAACGATATTAATGTGATGATGCGAAGTCTTGAACAATTGTAAAGCTCGCCTCATCTATGCTATATGTCATAGCATCAATTTTAGTAGAAAAGAAATTGTACATAATAATAGCAATTGTGGAACCCGCAATACCAAAAAATGTATTGATAAGTGCTTCAGATATACCTGTAGCAAGCTGAGCTGTGTCTGGTGCACCTTGTGACATTGCGGCAAATGACTTAATCATTCCCATTACAGTACCAATTAATCCGATAAGTGTTGCAATTGATGCACATGTTGAAAGAACTACTAAGTTTTTGGAGAGCATAGGCAATTCTAAAGAGGTTGCCTCTTCTAATTCTTTTTTTAAACCTTCTACTTTTTGTTCTTTGGACATATCCGCCTCAACACTCATGGTATTATATTTCTCTAATCCTGCACGAACAACGTTAGCCAAAGACCCTCTTTGCTTATCGCATTCCGTTTTTGCACTATCAATATTCTTTGATGCTAATAATTCTTTTATTTTGCTTACAAAACGATCGGTTCTTCCTTTTCCTTTTGCTTGAGATAATGTTACAAAGCGTTCGATAGAAAATATGATAATGATCAAGTTAATAGCCACTAAGATAGGAACGATAAAACCTCCTTTGTAAACGGTTGCTAATAAACTACCGTCTAATGGTTCTCCGTTAGGGTCGTTGTCTACAAAATTTCCAGGATCGCCAAAAATGTATTTATAAATTAATACTCCGGCAATGAGTGAAATTACTATTGCTAAGACGGACATTAAAGATGAAAAGCCCCCGGAGGTCTTTGTGTTCTTTTTGGTTGTTGAAATAGATTTTCCTTTGCTCATAATTTTAAAAGTTTTATATAATCTCAATATTTAATTTGGGACAAACATAATATTTTTTTAGGAATGTAAAAATTGTTTAACCACAATATTTTCAATTTTTAATTTTTCGGTAATATAAAAACATTAAATTCGAATCCAAATTAAAATTCATAAATAGGAAAAAAACTACGCTAATTTTCCTTTTTGGAATTACCTTAAATTTAACTTTCGGGCAGTGTTTACAAATAACGTGCCCTGCGAATGTCGTTCAATCGACTAGCCCAGGTCAATGCAGTGCCGTTATTAATTATGTTGCCCCAATTGGAGTGAATCCTTGCGTGTCGGGAAACACGGTGTTTGTTTATACGGGTGCCATTCAATCTTTTACTGTTCCCGCTGGTGTAACTTCTATTACTATTGAGGCATTAGGAGCACAGGGTGGTGGAAGCGGTGGTTTAGGTGCTAAAATGACAGGAACATTTACTGTTACTCCTGGCCAAGTTTTACAGGTTTTAGTTGGTGGTTTAGGTGGTAATGGTGGGAGCTACGGTAGTGGTGGAGGTGGCGGAACATTTGTTGTTGCTCCTGGTAACGTTTTGTTAATCGCTGCTGGTGGTGGTGGTGGAACAGGTCACAACAATAATGGTGTTGGCGCAGCATATAGTTTAGGAACAACATCCACTTCTGGAAATGCTGGCGGAGACACCAATGGCGGAGTAGGAGGTGCTGCAGGAAACGGCGGTGGCTTTTTGACTAATGGCGCTGGTCTCGCTCCAGCATATGGCGGACTTTCATTTTTAAATGGTGGTTCTGGTGGAATTTTAAACGGCGGTTTCGGTGGCGGTGGTGGCTCAACGAATAACTCGACATATGACTGCGGTGTTGGTGGTATGGGCGGCGGCGGCGGCGGTTATTCTGGCGGCGGCGGCGGTAATTGCAATATGCCAGGCGGTGGCGGAGGGTCTTTTAATAGCGGCACCAATCAAGTTAATGTAAGTGGTTTTAATTCAGGTAATGGACAAGTTACATTTACGTATGCAGGCGTTGCGACAACAACAACTCAAACATTAGGCTTACCGAGTGGTGGAACTTTTGCTTTAGGGACTAGCACCTTAACTTTCGTTACTACTAGTGGCGCAAATACGGCAACTTGTTCTTTTACCGTTACAGTTGTTGATGATATCTTACCTATAATAACAAGCCCTTTGGCTCCAATAACGGTTAGTTCTGGCGTTACATGCAATGCTACGAATGTTGTTTTAGGAACACCAAACACTTCCGATAACTGTACCGTTTCTAGTGTAGTAAATAATGCTCCAGCGTCCTTTCCTCTTGGCGCGACAACGGTGATTTGGACGGTAACTGATGCTGCAGGGAACTTAAGTACTACTTCTCAAATTGTTACTGTTGTCGATAACTCAGGACCAGTTCCAGTTATGGCCAACTTACCCATATTAAATTCGGCGTGTGAATTAGCTAATTTAATTGCTCCATCAACAATAGATAATTGCAGTGGCACAATACAAGGAACTTCCCCATTAATTTTACCCATCTTAAATGATACCACCATTGTTTGGACTTATACGGACAATAATGGCAATACATCCACGCAAACACAAGTGATTAATATCACCGGATTGGACACATCTGTAACAATCTTAGGTGGCGATTATCTAACGGCCAACCAAGTTGGAACATCTTACCAGTGGATAAACTGTGCTACAAACTTGGACATCCCATTTGAAACCAATCAATCTTTCACGGCAACTACAAGCGGAAGTTATGCGGTAATTATTTCACAGAACAATTGCATAGATACTTCTTCTTGTTACTCGGTTTCAATATCCGAGTTGTTGGAAAATAATTGGGGAGAATTGAATCTATTCCCTAATCCAACTACTGGTGAGATAACGATATCTTTTGGACAAGAATTACCATTAGTATTAATTGAGGTAATGGATATTGATGGCAGACTTATTCATCAAGAAGTAGCTATGAAAAGTTCCAAAACAAGCCTTGTTTTAAGTGAGTCTGCTGGAATCTACTTTGTACATGCAACATCTGATTTAGGTAAAAAAACAATTCGGGTAGTTAAGCAATAAACTCATGTATTTCGCCGAATACGGCAATTGACTCGTTATTTTTTGTTCCTTAAGAAATAACTAAAAGTAATATTGACCTTCGTTAAAAACAATCTTTTAAAGGTTGTTTTTAACGATAAGGTTAATTAAATAAAAACAACAACGAATTTCACGCAGAAGGTATTACCTTAAAAATTACGATTGTAAAAAAAAGAAAGCGACTGCTATTTGATTATTTGGGAGCTTTGTCCTCAAACACTCTTTTAGACTTGAGCTGCTCAAAAACACCAAGAGTAATCCAAAAAGGAAGAATAAATGCCATGAGATAGATTAGCATCCAAAATGCCATACCGAAAATTAAAAGAAACAATACTATACCAAAAGTGCTCATCTTCTATTATTTTTGTGTTTGTAACGATGCGAAATTAGAAATTAAAAATCAAATAACAATATAAAATGGAGTATAGAATTGAAAAAGATACCATGGGAGAGGTTAAGGTTCCTGCAAATCGTTATTGGGGAGCTCAAACTGAACGGTCCCGAAATAATTTTAAGATTGGACGAGAGGCGTCAATGCCAATTGAAATTATTCATGCATTTGCTTATTTGAAAAAAGCAGCCGCTCATGCTAATCATGATTTAGGTGTTTTGACATCGGAAAAACGGGATTTAATTTCAACGGTTTGTGATGAAGTATTAACCGGAGTACACGACACTGAATTTCCTTTAGTTATTTGGCAGACAGGATCCGGAACTCAGTCTAATATGAATTGTAATGAGGTAATTGCTAACCGAGCCCATGTAATTAGTGGTGGAAAATTACTTGATGAAGAAAAAGTGTTAAATCCAAATGATGATGTTAATAAATCACAATCTTCCAATGACACTTTTCCAACAGCGATGCATATTGCAGCCTATAAATTAACTAATGAGATTACGCTCCCTGGGCTATTAAATTTACGCAATGCACTTAAAGTAAAGGTGGTAGAATTTAAAGATATTGTAAAGACTGGCCGAACACATTTTATGGATGCTACGCCACTTACCTTGGGACAAGAATTCAGTGCTTATGTAGCACAAATTGACAATTCTATTCGCGCAATAAACAATGCATTGGTTGCCGTTTCGGAATTAGCACTTGGCGGTACAGCAGTTGGAACAGGATTAAATGCACCAAAAGGATACGATGTGTTAGTAGCGAAGAAAATAGCGGATTTTACCGGCTTACCTTTCATAACGGCAAAAAATAAATTTGAAGCCTTGGCTGCTCACGATGCGATGGTTGAATTGTCAAGTGCATTAAAAAGGACAGCCGTTTCCTTAATGAAAATTGGTAATGATATTCGAATGTTGTCTTCGGGTCCACGTTGTGGAATTGGCGAGTTGATCATTCCGGATAACGAACCGGGATCTTCCATAATGCCAGGAAAAGTAAACCCGACACAACCAGAAGCATTAACAATGGTGTGTGCTCAAGTAATGGGTAACGATATGACTGTTTCGGTTGCTGGCTCAAATGGTCATTTCGAATTGAATGTGTTTAAACCAGTAATTGCATCCAATGTATTGGAATCTGCAAGATTAATCGGTGATGCTTGTGTATCATTCACGGATAATTGTGTGGTGGGAATACAAGCAAATTTGCCGGTAATAAAATTGCATTTGGACAATTCTTTAATGTTAGTAACGGCACTTAATACTAAAATCGGGTATTACAAAGCGGCGGAAATAGCAAAATATGCACATAAAAATGGGACAACGCTAAAAGAAGCCGCAGTAGGATTAGGTCATGTTACCTCTGAAGAATATGATGAATACGTTGATCCTTCAAAAATGATAGGTGAATTGTAAATACACTCTTTCACAATTTTTTTCTGTAAAAGAGAATATAAAAACATGCTTTTTTCATTCGATAATCCTTATTGAATACGTAATTTTGTGTAATTAAAATTTATAAGAAATGTCAAAAATTAAAGTTGCTAACCCAATAGTAGAATTAGATGGGGATGAAATGACAAGAATCATTTGGAAATTTATAAAAGACAAATTGATTTTGCCCTATTTAGATATCGATATTAAATATTATGACTTGGGGATTGAAATGCGTGATCAAACCAATGACCAAATTACAATTGATGCAGCCGAAGCGATAAAAAAATATAAAGTAGGAGTAAAGTGTGCAACCATCACACCAGATGAAGACAGGGTGAAAGAGTTTTCTTTAAAATCCATGTGGAAATCTCCAAATGGCACCATTCGTAATATACTAGATGGCACTGTCTTTCGAGAACCAATCGTTATGCAAAATGTTCCGCGATTAGTGACTAACTGGACTTCTCCAATTATTGTTGGGCGCCATGCTTTTGGTGATCAATATCGTGCAACAGATGCTGTTTTTAAAGGAAAAGGGAAATTGACAATGACCTTTACGCCTGAAAATGGTGGAGAAATTCAAACATTTAACGTTTATGATTTTCAAGGTGATGGCGTTGGAATGGCGATGTATAATACAGATGAATCTATCCGTGGATTTGCATACAGCTGTTTTAACATGGCACTTTCAAAAAAGTGGCCTCTTTATTTATCAACGAAAAACACGATCTTAAAGAAATATGACGGTAGATTTAAAGATATCTTTGAAGAAATTTATCAAGCTGAATTTAAGTCAAAATTTAACGATGCAGGAATAGTTTATGAGCATAGGTTAATTGATGATATGGTAGCATCGGCTTTAAAGTGGAGCGGGAATTTTGTTTGGGCTTGTAAAAATTATGATGGAGATGTGCAATCGGATACCGTTGCACAAGGTTTTGGGTCCTTGGGATTAATGACATCCGTTTTAATTACACCAAACGGAGAAATAATGGAGGCTGAGGCAGCGCATGGAACTGTTACAAGACATTATAGAGATCATCAAGCAGGCAAAAAGACATCTACTAATCCAATTGCATCAATTTTCGCATGGACAAGGGGCTTAGCCTTTAGAGGAAAGTTAGACAACAACCAACCCCTAATTAATTTTTGCAATGAATTAGAACGTGTTTGCATCGAAACGGTAGAAGCCGGAATAATGACTAAAGATTTGGCAGTTTGCATTCATGGAAGCAAGACGGTTCATGGACAGCATTATGTTTATACCGAGGAGTTTTTGGATGCTCTTGATAGAGGCTTACAAGAAAAAATGAAATAATACACCTGTCAAGGCAACTCTTTCTTTAAACTTTCATCGTGCGTTGGATAAGTATTTATCTGTAATTAAATAAAATGAGATGCTGGTTTTTTGTATTGCCATTTCTTTTTGTCGCTTGTAAAACGATTGAGGTCGCGACACCAGAATTTCGAATAATTCCTTTACCTGCTCTAAATAATAAAATTTCAACTCTAACAATTCCTGTTCAGATAAATTTAGAGAATTATATAAAAGAGGTGGAATCCATCTTACCTAAATCATTTTCAGGATCCGAAGAAAATTGTGAAGGCATTAGTTTTTCATATCGATTTATTAGAGATCCTATTGCTTTCTCATTCAAAAGTGATGGCCTCTATTATTCTGTTGATGGAAAATTCAATTTGAAATTAAATTACTGTCCCCAATGCATTTATTTATTTGATAAGAAAGGCAGTTGTGTAATCCCTAGGATTTTCGCAGATTGTGGTGTAGTTGAACCGATGCGGAAGGTGAAAGTCGCCTATTCAACTAAAATTAATTTAACACCAAATTTCATGTTTGATGCCAGTACCCAACTCGAAAAGTTTGACATACTTGATCTATGCAAAATAACAGTCTTCAACTATGATGCTACCTCGGAGGTTAAAAAGCAAGTTAGTGGAGAATTGATCGCCCTTGAAAAAGAAATTGATAAACAAATTGAATCCGTTGATATTCGTTCATCAATGAAAGAAGCTTGGAATGAATTGCAAGAGCCATTTCCAATTGAAAGTTATGGGTTTTTGCATCTTCAACCAAAAGGAATTTCTTTGAGTAAAATGACTTTTTCAAAAAACAAAGTGGATGTGGATTTAAATCTTACTATAGCACCTATGGTGGTTACTGAAAACATTAAACTTCAACGCACCACACTGCCGGACATGCAACCATTTAAAAAAACAAATGGATTAGACATGTTGCTTGATCTTAACGCCTCATACGACTCATTATCCACACTAATAAGCAACTCATTAAAGGATAAAGAGATTATATTTAAGAAAAAGAAAATTATTATAAAAAGCATTTCAATAAAAGGAGCACTGGATAGCACGATTGTTTTTGCTGTTGCATTTGAAGGGGTGAAAAAAGGCACGGTGTTTTTAGTAGGAAAACCGACGATAGATGAAAAAAAACAATCTGTTTCAATTCGTGACATTGACTTTGACATTGAAACAAAAAGCGTATTGTTAAAAACGGCTAAATGGATGTTTAACGACAAAATAATAAGTGAAATTCAAAAAGTAGCAACATATGATTTGCGGATTTTACTCAATGATGCAAAAGAGACGATAAACAAACAGTTAAACGGAACAATCACAGAAGGCATTGATATGGTAGGAAAAATCAATAACATACAGGTTAAAAGCCTTCATTTAACTAATAACCATTTGGTAATAAGAACGAATATCCTTGGCGAATTGAAACTAAAATTAAAATAATGCGTTTCATTTCCCCATGTGGGCGATTAGAATTTCATTATTTTATATTATATTATCTTTCAGTGTCTTAGGGCAAAGAACAGATGTTTCTGTTTGTCGAGGAAGTACATCTGTTAACAAAAATGTTTCCTATTCATTAAATTTTCTCGGAAAAAAGAAGCTAGACGCTCTTAATCTTTTTGGTTATTGCAATTTCCCCAACATTTCTAACAATTATATTTGGCTTAATTTCACTCCAAATTCTTATGGCAATTTGGACTTTGTATTTGGCGATAAGCCTGATTCATTAACTGTTTTTATTTTTGAATGTAAGACCAATGATCCATGTACTGAAATAATAGAAAAAAGAGCGAATTTGATTTTATGCCATTTTAGTGACAAGAAGATTAATCCATATGAAGTTAAACCGGTTTTCTTATCGAATAACAGTTCCTATTTCATTGCTTTCAATACCACAAAGGGAGCGAAATCTAAATTAGACTTCACGATAAAGTTTGAAGAAAGTGATCAGTTCGGGGCTTATTTGGAAGACTCTCTTTCATTAAATCTTGTTAGTCGATATGACCAGCCTATCTATGCCTTACATTTGATTGATGAGATTAGTAATAAGCCGGTGGTAGCAAGAATCTATATTTCGTCAACAGGAAACCTAGATGGGTCCTATCGCGCCAGTGATTTACGCCTTAACAACACAAAAAATCTTAAGGCAAAATTACGAATCGATGCTCAAGGGTATTTTTCTAAAGATTTGCTAGAACATAAAATAATTGGCAACGCGAGTTCTCATGATACAATCAGTTTGGTTCCAATAACTAGCGGTGCCATAGCAAAACTGGACGATATTAATTTTGTTGGAGGCTTGGCAGTTATTTCGGATGAATCCTTGCCAAAACTTAAACGCTTGAAAGATTTTTTAGTCTTAAATCCGAGCATATCAATTGAAATACAAGGGCATGTTAATGAAGAGGGCGCTAATTCCATGAATTCCCAGCGATTATCCAAAAAGCGTGCACAAAAAATTATGCGTTATTTAGTTCAGAATGGAATAGATTCCAATCGATTGAAGGCTGTAGGTTATGGTAATTCAAGACCATTATTTCAGTACCCAGTAGACGACAACCAGCGTGAAGCGAATAGACGCGTAGAAATAAAAGTTGATTAAGTAGGGTAGAAAGGAGAAATCATAAAATATACGATCACTCCAGTTACAGCGACATATAACCAAATTGGAAATGCAAAACGCGTCCACTTCTTGTGTTTAACAAAATCACCTTCCCAGGCGAATAGATAAGCAAATAGCACGATTGGAATAACTGCTACGCTCAATAATATATGAGAAATAAGAATGAAATAATAAACAAGATTATATTTCCCTTCATACTCGGTTGGATCTGAAGTCATGTGATAGGCGATATAACTTAATAAAAACACCACAGATAATGCCATACATACTTTAATCATAATTTCATGGCTTCTCCGTTTACCATTCTTGATAAATACCAACGCTAGAATTAATAAAATGGCCGTTAGTCCATTTATTCCAGCATAAAAAGGGGGTAAAAAAGACAGGTCTATCCCCGGGATTTTTATGCCAAAAAGTGCAGCAACGGCAATTGGTATTATTATAGATAAGGCTATTACTATCTTACGATATCTCGTTGATTTTAATTCGTTACTTAGCATTATATTCGTATTTTATGAGATTATTTACATCATTTAAAAGCCTTTTGTATTCTTCCTGATTGACAGTCATATCAAAATTGGTAACCGCATAAACGCCTCGAACATATCCTGCTTTATCAACTAAAGTAAATGAACCAGAATGTGCATATCCGCCAGCAGATAGGCTATCTCTCCCAGCGAAGGTCAAAAAGTGCTTGATCCCGAGAGTGTGTGTTGTAGCCTCATCTCCCGTTAAGAAAGCCCAGTTTGTTGCGCTGATACCATTTCGATGTTTAAATTCTGTTAGTTTGGAAGGGGTGTCTTTTTTTGGGTCGATAGAGAAAGATAAAAACTGAATGTGATTTTTATATTTATCAGTTTCATTTACTATTTTTTTTAATTGCTTATTCATTATTGGACAAATTGTCGGGCAGGTAGCAAAGAAAAACTCAACAATCCAAACTTTATTTTTAAAGTCAGAATTCGTTACCTTAATAGAGTCTTCGTTAAAATAATGGAAGATTGGTATGGTTGAATAGACAGAATCGATTATTTCTTTCCCGTTTTTTTTATAGTAAACAACATCGTAATTACCAAGTTTTGGAAGTGGTTTGGGCTTCGAAGGTTGGCAAGAAACTAGCAGGCATCCGATAAGAAATAGCGCACCACAAATACGTTTCATTTTCTTACGGTTATCTTATCATATTCCTTTTGAAGAAGCGCAATATTTTCTTTCATTCTTCTAATTAAACCTTCTTCATTCCCGGGTAATACCATTCGAAGTTTTCCCGTTTTGTCAATTAATAGGAGAAGTTCCTGAAAAGCTTCACCACCAAAATATTTGTCGCCTTTTTGTAAAAGTGATTGACCGTTATTAGAAACATCGTAGATCTTTCTAGCATCACCATTAGCAATAATCCAAAGAGTAGGATCGTATCCCTCAGCCAAATCCTTAAGACTATTCCGAACTTCATTAAGGTTTTTGAGGGGATTACCTTTGCCATCTGTCACAAATGAAATAATCCGAACCTGCTTCATTTTTTTGTGACTGTTCTTACGGATGTGCTGATAAATGAGTTGATTCAAATGCCAAAGAGATATAGCACATACGTTGGGACAATCATTTTGAATTGTAGTTATTAAAACAATCTCATTTTTAAATTCGGAAGAACTCCTTGTTTTATTATCAGCATCAATAAAAACAAATGGCTTTATTTTGCCAAAATCCGCTAATTTTTGAAATTTATGTTCACAACCAATAGAAGAAATTAATATTAATATTAATGCGGGAGTAAACACTAGTAATAAAGCTAACAGTGCTTTTTTCTTAGTTTTAACGGGTATTTTGTCCATTTTTAGTTACCATACAGCGCCAATGCACCGCCCACTTTTAAGGCCTCACAAAGCGCAATAAAAATCAAATAGAGAACAAAAATGAAGTAAGGAATTAAAATAACATTCCGCATCCATTTCTTTTCGTCGCCTAAATGCATGAAAATCATCACAATATATCCAGCTTTAAACAATGTTAAGATAATAAATGTCCACTTTACAAATGGCCAAAGGCTTGAGTTCTGATGAATAAAGGCCCCTAAAAGCACTTCTACTGCCGTAATAACAGTTAATAGTAAGGTTACAAAAAAAATCTTCTTACGAATTTTTTTTCCTTGATCTTCAGAATGATGTGTATTCAGTGAATATTCAATTAAATCGTCTCTTAACATAAAATAATATTTAAATTAGATAGAAAAATGTAAAAACGAAAACCCAGACCAAATCAACAAAGTGCCAATAAAGACCTGTCTTTTCAACCATTTCGTAATGCCCTCTTTTATGGTACGTACCTAAAACGACACCGATACAAATGATGATATTGATAATTACACCAGAGAATACATGGAAACCGTGGAAACCAGTGATAAAGAAGAAGAACTGCCCGTATTGTTGTGGCCCGTATTCGTTTTGTTTAAGGTTTGCGCCATATACTACTTTATTTGCATATCCATCAGAAAGAGAACCATAATAGAGTTCGGTCGCTTTCTTTCCTTCGATTGGTTCACCTCCAACTTTAAATTTACTCCCTGATTTTTTAGTGATTAACATTAAATGTTCATCTGCTTTTTTATTTATTTTGGCAATAGATCCATCGTGCAGAACAATCACTCCTCTAGTATATGGTTTCGATTGGATTTCGTTAAATTGTTTTTTTAGCAATGAAAGTTTGTTATTTAAAGCAATTATGTTGGCAGCAGCCCCTTTAACACCTGTCGTGTCCATATTTAATTGAGCAATTGTTTTCTTTTGATCGTTAAGATTATTTATTACACTTTCGCTGCGGTAAATAGAACCTTTTTCAGCGGCATGTTGAAATTGATGAAGTAAATCTGTTTTAATGACGTCACCATTTTTATGATGCCCTCCCGCTTTAATAACTTCAAAACTTTCAATTTCGCCGAAATGACCTTTAACAATCGCTTGTGAGCCATCGGCTAATTCGATTTTACCAAACTCTGAACCATGAATAAAATGACTCCATTCCCATGCTTGAGATCCTAAAAAAAAGAAACCACCTATGATAGTTGCAATCATCCATTTAATAACACCTTTTTTATCCATTCTGTGCCCAGCTTCAACCGCTAGAACCATTGTAACCGAAGAAACAATTAAAATAAAAGTCATCAAAGCAACATACAACAATGGGTAGCCATGACCTAGAAATGGCATCGAATTGAATGTCTCTTCACCAATAGGCCAAGCGGATTGTGCGGTGTGTCTTGTATATCCGTATGCAATAAGTAATCCTGTGAAAGTAAGCGCATCTGAAACCAAGAAAAACCACATCATTAGTTTTCCGTAACTAGTTGAAAATGGGGATTCTTTACCGCCCCAAAGTGTTTTAGAATCTAATATTACTGCATGTTCTGCCATTACTTTTAATTTTGAGCGAAATTAATGAATAAAAACCAAAAAGAGCAACAAATATAACCACAAAATACCCAAAAAATGCCAAAATACGCCCGTTGTTAAAATTTGTATGTAACTGCCCGAGTTGTATTTATTTGAAAATGAATTAATTACCACAATGATGAGAAAAAACAAAGTAACAATCATGTGTAATACATGCAGTGCAGTTAGGAGAAATAAATAGGAACTGGCTGAGTCGGCAGCTTCAGAGGCCTTAATTTGTAATGAAGGGGAAAGGACCCGATTATTAAAGATCAATTCTCGGTTTTTATATCCTAGCGCCTTTCCCTTGAAATAGATCGTAAAATCTTTTCCATAGTTACCACGAGCAAAAAAATCTCCGCGTTTATCTCTAATATTTATGGCTAAATCTCCTAGTCTTATTTCGTCTACATGTTCCATTTTGACGCTGTCTGAAATATATAATAGCTGATTTTTTACTTGTAATGGACTTCCATTAAGAACCAATGTAAAGTCTGGATTCTCTTTTACACGGATAGCTGTTTTTTGTTTTGGGTTAATAAATTGTTTCGTGAAGTTTTGGAGTTCTTTATATTCCTTATCAGTCATGTTACGCCCTTTGACTTTATAATCGTTACCATCCACTTCAATAAAATCACCTTTGTATTTAATTTCGAAGTAATCACCGTAACGGCCATCAGCAACCATAAGGTAGTTTCTTGCAGGATGTATTCCTCTTTCGATTAGTTTGCTGAATCCGCGAAATTGAAAGATTACAAAAAGCACCCCTAAAATAAAAGTCATCAAAATTGAAATCTTCTGGAGAGCAATTTTATTCTTTTTTACTGCGTTGATTGAAACAATAAAACTAATACTGCTCAAAGCAATAAAAAAAGCACTCCAATAAAAGGCTCTTGGCAAGGCAAATTTCAACCAAAACCCAGCTCCCATACTAACAATGTAAGCAGAGGTTAATCCAGCAAATAGCATCGTAACACTAAAGCATACTACATAAATAAGATTAAGATTCATCTTTTTTCTTATTTCAGGACTCAAATCTTTAGAATAACTCATTTTTTTTTTATTTAATTAATAGTTGCTCAATTTTATCAAAAACATAAGTAAATTGAATAATTGGTAAGTAAACAAATGAAGCGAACATAAGTTTTTTGGCATCCGAATCTAGACAGCTATTATAGAGTCGGTAGGCTAATAAAAAAAATCCTCCCCCAATCAAACCACCAACAACAAGGGTGATATTTCCTGTTAATCCATAAAACCAAGGCGCAAGACTAAAGGGGATTAAAGCAAGTGAATAGGTTGCTATATGAAATGCAGATGCTTTCGATTTTCCTGATGAAGAAGGGAGAAGAAAAAAACCTGCTTTTTGATAATCTTCATGTAAAACCCATGCAATGGCCCAAAAATGGGGGAATTGCCAAGTAAACTGAACGAAAAATAGAATTCCAGGGACAAACCCAAATTCGTTTGTTGCCGCGATCGCTCCTAAAAGAGGAGGCACAGCCCCGGGAATTGCTCCGACGAATACCGCCCAGGCGGTCTTCTGTTTCATTGGAGTATATATAAATACATAAATGAAGAAGGCACCAAATCCCAATAAAGCACTGTTTAAGTTGATAAGATATAAGAGGAACTCACCAAGAACCAATGAAATCATACAAATGAGCACCGCCTCTTGCTTACTCATCCAACCCATGGGCAACGGGCGTCTTGCCGTTCGCGTCATTTTTTTATCAATATCACGTTCCCATATTTGATTGGCGCCATTTGACGCAGCGGTGACGAGTGTGCCTCCAATCATTAATAAAGTAATTTCTTTAAGGTCATGTCCTCCAGCAAATAAGTACCCGGACAGTGCTGAAATTATCACCAAAAAGGAGAGCCGAAACTTAGTAAAAACCAAATAGATTTTTAGCGTTGATGGCTTTTTTATTAATTCTTCCATTGGGTACAAAATTAATAATTTTTAAGCGATAGTATCTAATAGTTAAAAGAGGAATTCAAACAATAGAGTAAATTCATTGTTTAGTTTTCATTAATATATTATTTTTGTTCCAATAATTATGGTTAAAAATTACACTTCCGGCCCGTTTTTAAGTCAAATAGTAAATCCTGGTGATTTAAGATCGAAATTCTCGACCGATGATTTAATTCAGGTTTCTGACGAATTACGTCAATATATTGTTGATGTAATTTCGGAGATTGGAAACAGCCATTTTGGTGCAAGCCTTGGTGTTGTTGAATTAACCGTTGCCTTACATTATGTTTTCAATACACCTCAAGACCAATTGGTTTGGGATGTTGGCCACCAAGCATATGGGCATAAAATATTAACAGGCCGTCGAGAAAACTTTCATACCAACAGACTAAAGGATGGAATTTCAGGCTTTCCAAAGCGGTCAGAAAGTGAGTATGACACATTTGGTGTTGGACATTCCTCTACTTCAATATCTGCTGCATTAGGTATGGCGGCGGCTAATCGTTTAAAAGGCAATCTTAACACGCAGCACATTGCCGTAATTGGTGACGGAGCAATGACAGCAGGATTAGCATTTGAAGGATTGAATAATGCCGGCTTTGAAAAAGACACTAATTTATTGGTGATTTTGAATGATAATTGTATGTCGATTGATCCAAATGTTGGCGCCCTGAAGGAATATTTGACAGACATTACTACATCACATACATATAATAAAGTTAAAGAAGAGGTTTGGAAGTTATTAGGTAAAATATCCACATTTGGGCCTGATGCCCAATCTATTGCATCAAAAGTATCAAGTGCTTTAAAAGGAAGTTTATTAAAACAAAGCAATCTATTCGAAGCTTTAAATTTCAGGTATTTTGGTCCGGTTGATGGGCATGATGTAATTGGTTTGGCGAAAGTTTTAGAAGATTTAAAAGATATTCCAGGACCCAAAATTTTACATTGTATTACAAGAAAAGGAGCTGGGTATAAATATTCTGAAGAAGGCAATCCAACGAAATGGCATGCACCTGGAATTTTTAATAAAGAAACGGGCGAAATTGTAAAAATAATACCGAAGTCACCCCAAGCCCCTAAATACCAAGATGTATTTGGACACACAATAGTTGAATTAGCAGAAAAAAACGAAAAAATTGTAGGGGTAACGCCCGCGATGCCTTCTGGCTCGTCATTAAATATTATGATGAAAGCGATGCCAGGAAGAAGTTTTGATGTTGGTATTGCGGAACAACACGCTGTTACATTTAGTGCTGGTATGGCTACACAAGGCCTTGTTCCCTTCTGTAACATTTATTCGTCCTTTATGCAAAGGGCCTATGATCAAGTAATTCATGATGTTGCACTTCAAAACCTGAATGTTGTTTTTTGCTTAGACCGTGGCGGATTAGTTGGAGCAGATGGAGCAACACATCATGGGGCGTATGATTTAGCTTATATGCGTTGTATTCCCAATATGGTGGTGTCAGCCCCAATGAATGAAGAAGAGTTAAGAAACTTAATGTACTCTGCCCAACTTGAAGATAGGGGCCCCTATTCTATTCGCTATCCAAGAGGTAATGGCGTGATGACAGAGTGGAGAACTCCTTTCAATGAAATTAAAACTGGAAGAGGAAGAAAGGTAACTAATGGGGAAGACATTGCTCTACTTTCCATTGGTCACCCTGGCAATTTTGCGCAAGAAGCAATTGCTAAAATGAGCGATTCCGGGATTTCTATTGCTCATTACGACATGCGCTTTGTAAAGCCTTTAGATGAATTGTTACTTCATGAAATTTTCAGTAAGTTTAAAAAAGTCATAACCATAGAAGATGGTTGCATTATGGGTGGTTTTGGTTCAGCAATTATTGAATTTATGGTTGATCAAAGGTATCAATCAGAAGTGGTACGTCTTGGAATTCCAGACGAATATATTCATCATGGCACACAAGAAGAATTATGGGATGAGTGTGGTTTTGATGTATCCGCCATTATAAAGACCATTGAGAAACTAGTTAGTATTTCGCATTCGTCTTCTTCATCATTTGTCCAAGCGGGTTAATATAATCGTTGCCTAAACTAGTTTTTGACTACTTATAGTTAGTTAAGATAAGCAGTTTTTTCTCAAAATTTATTTTTAAAAAGAGCGGAGCAGTATTAATTATTGTATTTTCGACAATTATTTAAATTAAATAATTGTGAAAAAAACAAATTTCGGTGCTTTTGGTACGCTCATTACCATCTTTTTCTTTTGGGGCTTCGTTGCCGCAAGTAACGACATACTAATTCCGGTATTCAAAAAGGCACTAAGCCTAAGTCAATTTGAATCTCAATTGATTTCCTTGGCTTTTTATATTGCTTACACTGTTGGGTCCTTATTGTATTTTGGTATTTCCTCTTTATTGAAAAGAGATATTTTAAATGTTATTGGCTACAGAAATGGCTTGGCTTTGGGATTAATTATATCAGCTTTAGGGACTTTACTTTTCATTCCGGCTTCCAATAATGCTTCTTTCCCCTTATTGATTTCAGGACTGTTTACAGTAGGATTAGGTTTTTCTTTACAACAAATTGCCGCAAATCCTTTAGCAATAAAAATGGGAGACCCTGCAAAAGGGAATATGCGACTCAGTTTGGCTGGAGGGATTAATAATGTCGGAACGACTATTGGACCTGTAATTGTTTCTTTCGCAATATTTGGAGGCTTGTCTTCAGGGGAAACCACCTTAAACTTACAGGCTGTTCAAACTCCTTATCTTTATCTCGGTCTTGCATTTGTAATTGCCGCCATTTTTTTCAAATTCTCTTCTGTTCCCGATAGAATGACAGAAGATGTAGAGATTAAAGGAGGCAATATAATGGCCACCTTAAAATACCCTCAAGTTATATTAGGGATGATCGCTATTTTTGTTTATGTCGGCGTTGAGGTTGCTACAGCAAGTAATCTACCAGAATTCATGAAACAGAAATTAGGAACAGGGGAAAGTGCTGTAGCTCCATTTGTATCTTTGTTTTGGGCAAGTTTAATGATTGGACGTTGGACTTCTGCTGCAGGAGCCTTTAATTTTTCAAATCAAATTAAATCAATACTTGGGTTTGTTTTACCTTTTGCTGCATTTGGAATTTTTCTTTTCGTAAACTGGATTGCCGGGAATTCCATGGCGCAATTCTATCCTTACCTTGGTCTTGTAGTGTTGTTAATTATCGCGGATAAATTAAGCAAAGGAAATCCAGTGAATCAAATTATGATTTATTCCACCTTGGGTATTTTAGCTCTAGTGGTTGGTATTTTCTCTTCAGGAATAATAAGTGTCTTTGCTTTTATTTCTGTTGGTTTATTTTGTAGCACTCTATGGCCTTGTATTTTCACACTTGGAATTGCCGGCCTAGGTGATAAAACAAATACTGCATCTAGCCTATTAATTATGATGATAATGGGAGGTGGATTTATTTCTACTGCACAAGGAGCACTTGCTAGTAACGATTTGTTGGGTATTCAACATTCCTACTGGGTAGGGGTAATCTGTTTTATGTATTTACTGTTCTTTGCCTGGAGTGTAAGAAAAACGTTAATGAAACAAGGAATTTCAGATTTTTCTACCAATGAAGGGTCGCATTAAGCAAATTATTAAAAAGTGAGTTTATGTATCGAATAAATATTAGCGATTTTTTCACCTCAGCTTTTTCTGTTGATTGCATGTTATTTGGGTATTCTCAAGGACAGATAAAAGCGTTGTTAATAAAACGGGCAATGGAACCATATAATAATTTTTGGGCCATACCCGGGGATTTAGTGTATCCCGATGAAGATCTTGATGAGGCGGCAAATAGGATATTAAAAGATCTTACCGGTTTATCCGATGTGGGCTTACATCAGGCTCAATCATTTGGTCATCCTAAGCGTCATCCTCAAGGACGAGTTATCACCGTTTCTTACTTTGCATTGGTTCGCATTGAGGATTTTAATGCAAAAGCATCTTCATGGGCAGATGAAATTTCTTGGGTTCCAATTCACGACATTCCTGTTTTAGCATTTGATCACAACTTGATAATGGCCACAACCATTGAATTACTTAAACAAAAATTGCGCGTGGAACCCATCTGTTTTGATATGTTGCCGGATCGGTTTACCTTAAGTGAATTCCAGCAGCTTTATGAATACGCCTTTAATCAGTCATTAGATAAAGCGAATTTTAGAAAAAAAATAAAGCATATTCCGCTTCTAGCGCATGATGAGAAACAAAAAATGGTAAAGCACCGCCCAGCAAAACTATTTTCCTTTGCTAAAGAAGATTATAAAACGAAGGTCGAAACCATTGATTATCAGTTTAAAATTTAGGCATATTTGTCTTTTAATTAAAACTTATTGTCCCTTTTACATAGTTAGGAATTAAGGGTATCAATACTTAGTAAAAGAGGCTGAAGCAATTCAGCCCCTTTTTTTTGTCAATAAAATGGGTAGTTCAGTTAAATGAATAATTTTTTTTATCTTGTCAGTATATATAAGGATGCCTACACCCCAAGACCAATCGAATAACCCCTTGCATGGGATAACGCTCGAGAAAATGCTCAATGAACTCCATGAAAAATTTGGCTGGGAAAAGCTCGCTTATTTTATTCCCATAAATTGTTTTAGTCACGAGCCAAGTGTAAAATCAAGTTTAAAATTTTTGAGACGTATGCCTTGGGCTAGAGCCAAGGTCGAAAAACTGTACCTTGATCGAATAGTAAGTGAAAAACTCAATGGATTCGATTAATTTTTATGGAATTTAGATTTCGTGTTCTCCTAGACCTTTCCTTAATGATCACTTTATCTTTCGTACTTTTGCACTATGGATTACGATATTGAATTACGCTTTAATGCCTTAAAAACTCATCTTGAGCTGACTTTTGGTGGAGGGATGGATGTACAGGCAATCTTATTTTTGATAGGGGTGAATGAATTGGGTCAAGGGCATAAAAATTATACGAAAGCGGAAAAAACAGATCTACTACATATTGCGATTTGTACGCTTTTAGAACCATATGGCTATTACCAATTTGAAGGGCGTGACAAAGAAAATTGGCCACATTTTAAATTGTTAAAAGCGATTCCTGCTATTACCGATAGGGAACAACAGCACCTTATTAAAGAAGCGATGATTGATTATTTTGTTGCCAATGAGTATTATTTGGAGGAGAAACCGCTTAATTAGTAGTTGTTATCTAGGTTTTGGCCCAATGTATTCAAAACATGGATTTAAGCCGACAAAACATCTTTCTTTGAGGACAAAATTATAGGCACTTTTTGATGTTTCTTTCTTAACTTCAAAATCATAATCTAGTTGATCTTTCCAAATCGCAATTTTTTTCTCACCGCCATAGCGATAATTTATGGTGTCTGATACGGAATAATAATTTTTTAATGTTTCTGTTGACCAAGATTTTTCTACTTGCTGTAATACATAACGCCCCTCTTTCAATACACCAAAATAATTCCCATTACTATCCAGTTTAATGTTTTTTACCGCTTTTTTTTGATTATTTGATAAGTCAAAAACAATAAAAACGCTATTCGAAGCAGCTATCACGACACCCTTTTCTTGCTCCTCTGTAGGTCTTGCTCCTCCGCAATATGGTTTATAAATATCACCGTGCAGCTGTATGTGATAGGATTGGCAACTTGCGATAAAATATACACTCATAAAAAACACGAATAGGTTTTTAATGCTCATAAGCGTTCTATTTTTTGAAGGGTGATTTCTCGAGCGTTTAGGTCTACGCATACGAAATCATCGTATTTTGGGGAAAGTATATTTGTCATTTCCTCTACAACGTGTTCATTTAACTCGGAAATAGATAAAAATGAAATTTTGTTTTCTAAAAATGCCGCTACAGCCACTTCATTTGCTGCGTTTAATGCACAGGCGGCGGTGCCCTTCATTTCCATAACTCGGTAGGCTAAATCTAAATTTTTAAAGACATTTCTATCCGCTTGTTCAAAGGTTAAATTGGGATAATCTATGAAATTAAAGCGAGGGAAATCTGTTTTGAGCCGTTGGGGATAGGTAAGGGCAAATTGGATAGGCAATTTCATGTCTGGTAAGCCCATTTGTGCTTTCATGCTCCCATCTTCAAATTGAACAAGCGAATGAACGATAGATTGTGGGTGCACAATTACATCTATTTGATGGCTTTGTAAGTTAAATAGCCATTTGGCCTCAATCACTTCTAATCCTTTATTCATTAAAGAAGCAGAATCGATGGTTATTTTTGCCCCCATCGACCAATTCGGATGTTTTAATGCTTGTTCTAAGGTTACTTTTGAAAGTTGATCGATAGAATATCCTCGAAATGGCCCTCCGGATGCCGTAAGGTAAATTTTCTCAATTGGGTTATTAAACTCGCCAACTAAGCATTGAAAGATAGCTGAATGTTCCGAATCTACAGGAAAAATGGGAACTCCATTTTCTTTTGCTAATTGCGTAATTAACTCTCCTGCAACTACTAAGGTTTCTTTATTGGCTAAAGCAATAGATTTCTTTGCATTAATAGCTGAAATGGTTGGTCGTAAGCCCGCATAACCAACCAAGGCCGTCAGTACAATATCAACGTCTGTTGACTCAACCACTTGGCACAGCGCGTCCTCTCCAGCATAAATATGTATGTCTTCATTCCACAAGGCCTCTTTTAACTTTTTATAATGACTTTCATTAGAAATAACGACCGAGTTGGGGTGAAATTTCAGCGCTTGTTCTATCAGTAAATCAACATTGTTATTAGCCGTGATGACTTGTAAATCAAAATAGTCTGGATAAGCTTCAATTACTTCTAATGTCTGCGTGCCAATGGAACCTGTGGAGCCTAGAATGGCAATTCCCTTCTTCTTATTCATTCGTCAAATTTAACCAATTCAATGTGTTTTTCTATCATTTTGTTTTATTCCCGGTAGCTGTAAAAGAATTTCCTCCCCCTAAGCCAAAATAACCACCAGTTAGCGTAATTTTTGTTTTTGTAACAAATCCTCATTCAACATGAAGCGCACCCCACTTTTAGTATATTGAATCACTAATTTAATGTGCTTCCAACCAATTTTGTGCAAGTTTTAATTCTACTTCCATCGGAACGATTAAGTGAATAGCATTTTCCATCGCTGATTTTACTAGTAATTGCATCATTATTTCTTCGGACACATGCACATCAAAAACTAATTCATCGTGTACTTGAAGAATCATTTTAGACTTCACATTTTCGGATTTCATAGCTTTGTGTACAGCAATCATAGCTAATTTAATAATATCTGCAGCGGATCCTTGTATGGGTGCATTGACAGCATTTCTTTCTGCAAATCCGCGGACAATGGCATTCGTAGAATTAATGTCTGGCAAATACCTTCTGCGCTTCATAATGGTTTCAACATAGCCGAGCTCCCGAGCATCTGAAACCACTTTTTCCATGTAGGTTTTTATCGTTTTAAATTGCTCAAAATAACTATCAATAATAGTTTTCGCTTCTGTTCTAGAAATAGAAAGATTTTGTGCAAGTCCAAAAGCCGATTGACCATAAATAATTCCAAAATTTACTGCTTTTGCTGCGCTACGTTGATCTCTCGTCACCTCTGTTAATGGGGTTTTAAACACATTGGAAGCCGTAGCGGTGTGAATATCTAGCCCCGCCTTAAAAGCTGAAATCATTGTTTCGTCCTCACTCAGCGCGGCAATAATTCTTAATTCAATCTGTGAATAATCTACTGCCATTAGTTTAAATTCAGCATCCCTTGCAACAAATGTTCGCCTAATTTCTCTTCCTTTTGCTGAGCGAACAGGTATGTTCTGAAGATTTGGATTGTTTGAACTTAATCTACCTGTTGCGGTTACGGTTTGCATAAAGTTGGTGTGAATCCTCCCATCAACAGGATCACAAAGCATAGGTAATGGATCAACGTAGGTAGATTTTAATTTTCGAAGCTGACGGTATTCCAATATTTTGGGTATAATTGGGTGATCTTTTTCGTGCTTTTGTAAAACATCTTCGCCCGTAGCATACTGCCCAGTTTTCGTCTTTTTTGCTTTTGAAGAAATTTTTAGGTGTTCAAAAAGTACCTCGCCCAATTGTTTTGGAGAATCAAGATTAAAATCCAACCCAGCATCATTTTTAATTTCTTTTTCAAGCTCAATTAAAATAAGGTCTAATTCTTTAGAATAACTATTTAACGCTGGCACATCGATTGTAATCCCTTCAAATTCCATGTCTTTTAGCACTTCAACTAAGGGCATTTCCATTTTATAGAACAAATCAGCTAAATGCGGTTTTTGAATTTGAGGTTCTAACACCTGTTTTAATTGCAAGGTAATATCGGCATCTTCGCAGGCATAATCAGAAATTTCTTCCTGTTTCATGTCCCCCATATTTCCCTGTCCTTTTCCTTTCTTTCCTATCAGCGTCTCAATGGAAATGGGTTGGTAATTCAGGTAGAAATTAGCAAGGAAATCCATACTTTGTTTAGCTTCTGGATTAATTAAATAATGGGCAATCATGGTGTCAAAGGTCGGCCCTAGTACCTTTATGCCATATCGGTGGAGTACTTTTAAATCATATTTAATATTATGCCCAATTTTCTCTATTTCCAGGTTTTCAAAACAAGGCGTAAAAAAGGATACTATCTTTTTCGCGTCCTCAAATTCTTTAGGGACAGGCACATAGAAAGCTTCTCTTGCTTTATATGAGAAAGAAAGCCCAACTAAATCTGCATGTAAGGCATCAATTCCTGTTGTTTCGGTATCAAAACAGACCTGCGATTGCGTAAGTAAGATGGCCAACAACTCGTTTCTTTCTTCTTGTGTATTAATAAAATGATAGCTCGGTTTCTCAGAAACAATTGTTTTGTAATTAGCCGTTTCAACGGGCTCCTGTTTTTCGATCATACTTTGCATACCAAACAAATCCAATTGTTCGGTAGTTCCATTTTTTGGATGGGCAAAATCTGTTTGCGGCACCTCTTCTTCTCCAAGAATTCGCTTGGTTAAATTTCTAAATTCTAATTCTGTAAAGACATCTCTAACTTTGTCGGCATCGACATCGCACATGATGAGCTTCTCTTCATCGAATTCAACATCGATATCGGTGATAATTGTCGCCAGCATTTTTGAAACCAATCCTTGTTCAGCAAATTCAATAACGTTTTCCTGTTGTTTCCCTTTTAATTCATGTGCGTTGGCAATCAAATTTTCAATCGACCCATATTTAGCGATAAGGATTTTTGAGGTTTTTTCACCTATACCAGGAATGCCAGGAATGTTATCTGCAGCATCTCCCCACAAGCCTAAAATATCGATTACTTGTTCGGGTCTTTCCACCTCAAATTTCTCACAAACCTCTTTTATACCTAATATTTCGGGTGGATTTCCTCCTCTACCGGGTTTGTAAATAAACGTTTTGTCAGTGACTAACTGGGCATAATCTTTATCAGGCGTCATCATGTAGGTAACAAAACCTTTGGTTTCAGCTATTTTAGCTAATGCGCCAATAAGATCATCTGCTTCGTACCCAGCAATTTCCAATAGCGGAATATTAAATGCTTCAACGATTCGTTTTATTGGCTTAATCATGGACCGAATGTCTTCTGGCATTTCCTCCCGGTGTGCTTTATAAGCTTCAAATTGTTCTTGGCGATGGGTTGAGCCTCCTGGAGGATCAAAAACAACGGCAATATGGGTAGGTTTTTCAGTTTTGATGATATCAATTAAAACATTGGTAAAACCGAAAGCCGCCGAAGTATTTTCTCCTTTTGAGTTAACGCGTGGATTTTTAACAAAGGCAAAATAGGCCCGATAGATTAATGCGTAGGCGTCTAATAAAAACAGTTTTTTTGGTGATTCAGCTGACAGCATAGTTAAGGACTTGTAAATAGGTTTTTAATAATGGATTTACTTGAAACGTTTTTCGTGAATTGAACCGGGAATTTATGATATATAAAAAATACGCCAGCCTTTAACGGCCCTTTTATTTCCATTGAAATCGAATCGCGAAATGCCATGCCCATCATCTTTACCATTGACCCAGGCTCCAAAACTAATGAGATAGGAACGGATAAATTATTATCTCGTTTTGATTTAATTTTTATTTTGTTTTCGAGCGATATTACCCCGAATTTTTTATTTTCAATGTAAATATCCAAGCTTGATTTTTTTATTTTAATCGCATACCAATTGGGATTTGAAATAATTCCATCAACATTAAATCTGATATTATTTCCATCCATTTCGGTTAATTTATATCCATTCAATTCTTTGAATTCGGGTTCTTTATAAATAGAACAGGCACTTAGAATAAGTAGCCAAGCAACGAAAAGTAATCCCTTTTTCATTTATTGATCAATTGATTAAAATAATAATAAAAATAGGGAATAGTCTCAATGCCTTTATAAAAATTAAATAGCCCAAAATGTTCGTTCGGAGAATGTATGGCATCGCTATCTAGTCCGAAGCCCATAAGCACCGTTTTTAATCCAAGTTCCTTTTCGAACATGGCAACAATTGGAATGCTCCCACCACTTCTAACTGGGATAGGTTTTTTATTAAATGTCTTTTCGTATGCTAAACTAGCTGCTTTATATCCAATAGAATCAATTGGTGTGACAGCTGATTCTCCCCCATGATGAGGTTTAACAGTCACCTTAACACCTTTCGGTGCAATGGATTGAAAGTGCTTGGTGAATAAATCCGTTATTATTTCTGGAGCTTGATTAGGAACTAATCGCATGGATATTTTAGCATTTGCTTTAGATGCAATAACCGTTTTCGCTCCTTCACCAATATATCCACCCCATATACCATTTACATCTAAGGTTGGACGGATAGAACCCCGTTCCATTGTTGAGTAACCCTTTTCCCCCGATGTATCTTCAATATCAAGTGCTGTACAATAATCTTTATGTGAGAATGGCGCCTTGGCCATTTCTGCTCTTTCTTCATCCGAAAGGTTTATCACGGAATCATAAAATCCAGGAATCGTTATTTTTCCTTCATCATCGTGCAATGACGCAATCATCTCTGAAAGTATATTGATAGGATTAGCCACGCAACCACCATATAATCCGGAGTGCAAATCACGGTTGGGCCCTACCACTTCAACTTCCACATAACTTAGTCCTCTCAACCCGGTTGTAATTGATGGAACATCGTTGGCCAGCATTCCTGTATCCGACACAATAATTATATCCGCCTTTAATTTCTCTTTGTTATTTTTAATAAAAACCCCTAGGTTTTCGCTGCCAATTTCTTCTTCTCCTTCTATCATGAATTTTACATTACAAGGCAATTCGCCTGCTTGCAACATGGCTTCAACTGCTTTTAAGTGCATAAACATTTGTCCCTTATCGTCGCATGCTCCACGGGCAAATATGGCACCTTGAGGATGTATTTCGGTTTGTTTTATTTGAGGTTCAAATGGAGGAGATATCCAAAATTCTAATGGATCAGCTGGCTGCACATCATAATGACCATAAACCAATACGGTTGGTAATGAGGGGTCTATTATTTTTTCTCCATAAACAATTGGAAACCCTGCTGTTGGACAAACTTCCACCTTATCCATGCCTATATTCTTCAAGCTTAACGCGATCATTTCTGCACAATTGTTTACTTCATTAGTAAAAGTGGGATTAGCAGAAACAGAAGGAATCTTAAGCAATAGTATTAATTCATCGAGGAATTTTTCTCGGTTTTTTTCAATAAACTTTTGACTTTGTAACATGATAGTAAAGATAATGATCAATAATGTCCCGAAAATACTATATTTTTGAATACTTATAGCATGTAAGTGGACGAAATGCAACTAAAATAAACAAACACTAGTCTTAACAATTCTGTAATACAAAAATCATTGCTAATGAAATCAATTTTTACAATTTTCACATTAATATTTATTTTTGCTCAAGGTATCAGTCAGTCAATAGTTGTAACTAATACACAAACACCACAACAATTAATTAATGGTGTTTTATTGGGTTCCGGTGTTACAGCTTTTAACATTATGGTAAATGGTAATTTAGGAGCTGCCAACACGCCCATTGGGAGCGTAGGTTATTTCACTAATTCAAATCTAACTTTTCCAATTTCAAGCGGCCTAGTTTTAACAACGGGAAACGCTAGTGGTGCAATTGGGCCTAATAACTCAATATTTTCCACGAATAATACACCTCCAACAGCGTCAGTTTCAGGAGACCCTCATTTAAATGATATTGCAAATGGATCAGTTGAAAATGGAATTGTGCTAGAATTTGACTTCATCCCTTCAGGGGACACTTTGTTTTTCAATTATATGTTTGGTTCTGATGAATACCCAGAATTTTCACCATCTAGTTTTAACGATGCATTCGGTTTGTTTTTATGGGGTCCTGGAATTTCTGGTCCACACATTTTAGGTGGTTATCCAGCCGGAGGCGCCAATATTGCAGTAATCCCTGGAGGAATTCCTGTTACCATAAATAATGTAGGGGATCAATCTAACACTTCTTATTATGTTTTTAACGAAGCGGTTTCAACACCAACTTATGGCGATGCCATTCAATATGATGGGACCACCGTTTTATTAACAGCTTCTGCGGATGTACAATGCAATGAGGTTTATCATATTAAATTGGCTATTGCAAATGTGGGGGATCAATCCTATGATTCTGGTGTTTTTTTAGAAGCTGGCAGTTTTAATTCGGATGCCGTAAACGTTTCCGTAGCTACCGTTTCTGGAGACACAACCATTGTGGAGGGCTGTACCTATGCGGATTTTATTTTTACTCGTCCTGACACGGAAGTAGGCGACACCTTAATCATTAATTATACAATAACAGGAACGGCAACTCAAGGTGTTGATTATAATAATTTAATTACTCCAATTGTATTTTTACCAGGGGTAGATACCGTAATAATTAATCTTACTCCTACGCAAGATGGACTTCTTGAAGGATTTGAATCGGTGATTATTTCTGTATATATTGTCAATCCATGTGGAGACACCATCTTTTCTCAAGGTACGATTTATATAGGGGACGGTCCCATTATTAATATCACAGAAAGTGACCCAACTATTTATTGTGCTCAAGATAATTTATTGATAACGGCATCTGCTTCTGGCGGTTATGCGCCATACACCTATACTTGGACCTCGATTTCTGGAACTCAGCTAAGTACAAATGACTCTCTATATTTGAATGTTACTCAAAATGGCACCACACAGATTCTGATTACTGCGGTCGATAATTGTAATTTTTCACAAACGGATACCGCGACAATTATTTTGAATCAAACCATCGCTATTGACACTATTTATATATTCCCGTCAAGTTGTCAACCAACAGGGGCGGTGTCAGCAGTGGCAATTGGAACAAGTGGAGTTCCTTCTTATACGTGGACTGGACCAGGGCCAAATGGATTTATTGACGCTTCGGTATGGCAAAACTTACCGTCTGGTTGGTATTTCATAACAGTAACTGACGATGTTTGTGAAGTTAGCGATAGTGCTTTCATAGACATATTAAACCCACCAATCGCCTCTTTTCAAGCCATCCCGACGACTGGCTGCGCTCCTCTGGATGTTGCAGTTATAAATAATAGTCAAAACGGAACAGCTTACAGCTGGAATTTTGGAAATGGACAAACTAATAATGTAGTGGATCTAAATCCGCTGAACACTTCGTATAATCCGGCTTCGGCTAGTGTATTTACCATTCAGTTAATTGTTACTCAAGGCGCATTGTGTTCTGACACAGCATATTCAACTATTACAGTGGAAATCTGCGGTTGTAATGATCCAAACGCATTGAATTTTAACAGCAATGCTTCTCAAAATGATGGTTCATGTGTTTATCCTATTCCACCTAATCCAGAAGTTGAGGCTCCAAATGTCTTTACTCCTAATAATGACGATGATAATGATGCATTCTTTTTAACCAGTAAAAACTTAGCCTCCCTAAACTTGGTAATTGTAAATCGTTGGGGACTAGTGGTATTTGATAAATTAAGCACGGACTTAGTTAATGACAATCCTAGTTGGGACGGAAAAGTGGGCCAAAATTCGGCAAGCGATGGCGTCTATTTTTATAAATATATCGCGATTGGAATCAACGGGCAAGAGTTGGTAGGCCACGGGTTTCTTCATTTGTATAATTAATGAATAAGTTGTAACTTCAATAAAAGAGGTTATGACAAATGAAGAATTAGGTCAATGGGGTGAAGAAACAGCCTGTAATTTATTGGCATCGAAAGGGTATAAAATTGTAGCGCGTAATTTTCGCTTTAACAAAAATGAAATAGATATTGTACTTAGCAAGGACGCTTATTTTATTATTGCAGAGGTTAAAACGCGACAAACAGCAGAAATAGGGGAGCCTTGGAAAGCTGTAACAAGAAGTAAACAGCGCCAAATAATTAAAGTAGCAAATCATTACTTGCAATCGAATAATATAGCGTCTCATGTCCGTTTCGATGTGGTTTCTATTGTTCACAATCAATACCACACAAAAATCCATCACATTGAAGATGCCTTCTATCCTATTGCTTAACGAGCAATTAGCTGTACATTTGTAAAAATCTGCTCGCGATGAACACACCTAAAACCTCTAAAAGAGGGGTAAAAAGAACGGAGAAGCCAACTCGTAAAACAACGGTAAAATCTAAGTCTGAAACAAAACCCGAAACAAAAGAAGTTACGGCTAGGGACAAAAGAAAATACATAGACTATAAAATAAAGGTCAAAAAAGGAGATCCTTTACCATCCTTTAATGAGGATGCGATAAGATTGAATAAATTTTTAGCGAATGCTGGTATTTGTTCAAGAAGAGAAGCAGATGTACTTATTGCCACAGGTGTTGTAACCATAAATGGGGTGATCATTACGGAATTAGGGTATAAAATAAAGCCTACTGACGTGGTACAATATGATGGAGAAACCATTAACGCCGAGAAAAAACGGTATGTGTTATTAAATAAACCTAAGGGTTTTATAACGACAATGGATGACCCTCGAGGGCGAAAAACTGTTATGACTTTAGTGAGTAAAGCATGCAAAGAAAGGATTTATCCAATCGGACGCCTTGACCGGGAAACAACAGGATTATTGTTGTTTACCAATGATGGCGACATGGCTAAAAAGTTAACTCACCCTAGGTACCAATCAAAAAAAATCTACCACGTTGAACTCAATAAATCGGTTAATAAAGCTGATTTTGAAAAGCTTCTGAAGGGAGTTGACCTTGAAGATGGACGATCAAAAGTTGATCAAGTTTCTTTTGTTAGTGATGCCTCTTCTAAGGAAATTGGTGTAGAACTACAATCAGGAAAAAACAGGATTGTTAGGCGTTTGTTTGAGGCACTTGGATATGAAGTAGTAAAATTAGACCGTGTTCAGTTTTCAAGTCTTACGAAGAAAGATTTGCCAAGAGGAATGTATCGACATTTAACTGAACAAGAGGTCGCCTTTTTAAAAATGTCTAAGTCATGATAAAATTCATTTTCTTTTTTTTGAGTGCTGTAACAATTTTTTCCTGCACTTCAAATAAACAAATAAAGAGCACGCATCCTTATGCGGATTATTTTTACCCCTATGACACCATACCTAAAATTTGCCTTTATCGCGATGTGGCTAATGGCTTAGATGAAGAATTTCATCGTGTGTACTCTCTTGGCGATAAAGCCGGTAAACATATAATCGTAGAGCGATATTCTTCAGACGGTCGAATACTTGAGGCGCTTAATTATAATTTAGATTCATTGGACTTACAAGACCATATGGTGGTAAATTTTAAACAAGAAAAGACAAAAGCGATTTTATACAAGAACAAACTATTCCCGCTAAATAAAAATAATCAAACGTGGTTTGCTACTAAGTTTCAAGGAATGAATGATTCAACCTTATTCCTACGTGAAGTAAAACGTAACTTAGTTAATACTTCCGTGTTAAGAGAAATCATGGAAAAAAAGGTGATTTGTTTGGAATTCCACGACGACTTACGTCAAACGCTAATAAATCCCTTTACACAAAAAGAAAGTGTAATTGAGGCAAAAATGATCACTTTATTTGGAGAAGGCATTGGCCTTGTAGAATGGTATAGCCCAAACAAAAAACTACATTTTCGCTTAGAACAAATTTTAACGCAAGATGAATGGTTAAAGATAATTTCTCACTAACTAGGTTTTTTTTCTATTTCGCAATAGCTTTCTTTCCGTTTGTTTTGATCTCACAGAACGGTAAAACAAATAACTCTGCATATGCTGGAAATGTTAATTTCTCTCTTGGCCTATGCTCTAATTTTTATTCTAATTCCACTCTTAAGTTCATCGGGTCAGGGTATAATTTCTCGTTGGAAAAGGTTGTGCTTTGGCAAAATTCTCCCGCTTTTTCAATGCCCAATTTCAGCAAAATGCTTTCCAATCAATATGCTATTAGCGTCGGTTATAATATTCGTAGAGGCGTTAATGTATCACTGGGAATTGACCGTCTTAAATATGGAATAAAACCGGGACAGTCCGTTTATTTGACAGGGTTTGTAAGTTCTGAAGTGGATACGGTTTCGAATTTATCTGGACAATATACAGATGAATTAATTAACCTTGACTCTGCCCGAATTCAGTTCGGATCTGATGTGGGGATGAGTTTTGTGAATTTTGAATTAAATTTAATTCAAAATTTATATAGGACTAAGCGCCGAAACTTTGTGGTGAATGCTATTTACGGCATAGGAGCAGGTGTTTTACACACCAACTCTACTTTCAATTTCGGAGGTTTTCAAGAAAACAAACGAAGTTTGTCTGGGTTTGGTGTAAATGCCAATGCTGGCTTGCGCTTTGAGTTCTTTAAGTATTTTTACCTTCAGACAAATCTTAGCGGAACCTTCCTTGATCAAATCAGTGTTCACACCCACCAAAATGCCTCGAAAAACTCGGTGTCTCACTTTTTTGGAGCATTTAATACTTCTATCTCAGCAGGAGTTATTTTATACCTAAAATCTAAAAAGGATTGTGATTGTCCGGTTTGGAATTAATGGTCAGTCGCCCGCCTGAAATCAATTTTATAATAAAATATAGGCAAGAATCCTAGCTGTGTTTTTTCAGCAGTTGGTTGATATCCTGGCGCACTTGATTCTGCAGGGTTTAAACTTGGTGCGTATGTAAGACCAAGAATATTCCTTGTCCCTAATAAATTAACCAAGTCCAAGCCAATTTCATGGGTCATTTTTGCCGTGTTTAAGCGCCAGCTAATTTTTAAATCTAATCTAAAATAATCCTTAAAAGTACGTGTATTGAATGCTGAATCCAGGAATGTTAAATCGTAATTTTGGTTCGTAGCATTTACATCAACATACCCATATTTCTTGCCTCCCGCCCGTGTTACTTTAATTCCAAGTCCGATCACATTGTTTTTTCCTAACTTAAATTCTTTTCCAGCTAATAGATTGGCAACATATTTTCCGTTATAAGAGGTATTGCGAGTAACACCATCACTTCCTTTATATTCGGAATTATATAAGGTCCCTGAAAATAAGAAGAAAAAGTTTTTGTCAAAATATTTTTGGATGGTAATTTCTAATCCATAATTAACTCCTGTTCCTGTGTTTTCTAGAGAATCTGCGAACACACGCGAAAAGGAGCTACCTAAATTGATCATCGAAAATGAAGAAGGAGCAATCGTTACTGGCACTTTATAGAGGTACTGATAATAAGCTTCAGTTCGGACACTTATCCCTTTCTTAAAGAATTTTTCATACCCTATCCCAGTATGTACACTCCGCATAAAATCCATGTTTTTATTATGATAGATTGGCTTATCTTGCGTGCCGTATTTGTTATAAGTATACGTGTATAAGGGTTGCATTTGGCTATGCATTCCTCCACCAGCAAAAATGGATTGATTGCCATTCATTCTATATTTCCAGCCAATCCTTGGTTCAGCAATACTTAAACTGTTGCTTAAACTAAAGTACTGTGAGTGAACACCGGCTGTAAAGTCCATTTTATCGCTAATACGCCATTTCCATTGTACAAAAGGTTGTATTAAAACACAAGCACCATTATAATCCCATCGGTTTTTAAAAACGTTGGGAACGCCAATATTTACAAGACCTGAATCTAACTGTTGCATTGAAATAAGATCCATATTAATCCCCACTTTTATAAGGTGTTGCTTTGAAATTTTATGGTTAATACTTACGAATCCGGAATATTTTGTGAAATTGAAGGTATAGGCCATCAAGGCGTAAGAAGTATCCACTTTAATTTCAATAGCGCCACTGGAAAGTGTGTCTAAGCTCCGAACTAGGTAATTATGATTAGCATGTTGGTTCTCGTGAGAAATAGCAAGGGTTGAGGTAATATATGTTTTTTCATTAAGTGATTTCTTATAATTTAATCCTACAACTCCCATGGCTGTTCCAAAAAACTGATCCCGATCTCCTTCTCCATAAAATTCTTTCGTGTATTCTTTTTGTTTAGATATTTCAATGGCAATGTTGCTAGCACCTCCTAGCCCAAATAGGGCAAGATTACCTCCCTTTTTGAGTTTCCAATTAAATTTGAATGCCCCATCTCCATATACAGGAACAGCATCGGTCCCAATTTGTATTCCGATTTTTTGGAAAATACTGAGCGTAGAATACCTGCCCATAATTAAATAACTTGCGGTTCCCTTTTTGTTCATCGGTCCTTCAGCCATCATTTCGGTTCCTAAAAAGCCGAACTGCCCTGTAAACTCATGGCGTTTATCGTTCCCGTTTCTCACTTTTAAATCAAATACGCCGGATGTGCTATTCCCGTATTCTGCCGGAAAGGCGCTCATAAAAAAATCAGAATTACCTAAAAATTTATTGTTAATAATGGAAACTGGTCCTCCAGTACTACCAGATATAGCGAAATGGGAAGGGTTGGGTAAATCTATGCCTTCCATTTTCCAAACGACTCCTAATGGAGAATTTCCTCTTATTACTATATCGTTTCGGGAGTCATCTGACCCCTGCACTCCTGCAAAATTAGACGCCATCCTTGCTGGGTCCATTCGAGAACCGGGGTAACGATTTGTTTCTTCGACACTAAATTGTTGCGCAGAGAGCATGGCCATCTCATTTAAGACACTGCCTTTTCGTCTCCCCACAACAGACACTTCTGCTTGTTTATTAATAAGTTCAGAAAGTGAAATTGTCAAAATCAGTTCTTTACCAGAAGAAAGTTCTGCGGTAACTGTTTTGGTTTCATACATCGCGAATGTTGCCACTACTTGGTGTTTTCCAATTGGAACTTTCGATAACTCAAAATTACCATCTACGTCGCTTAAAGCACGGAATTGTTCTCCGGTTGCTATTTTAACTTCAATTTTAACCCCTACTAATGGAGATTGAGATTCACTATCAACTACCTTACCACGTATGGTTTGCGTTGGTGTTTGTGCGATTAATGACATCGAGAAGAACGAGAAAAGAAGGAAGGAAATACTTAGTTTCATAGTGGTATATTTATTACGAATATAAGTCATTTATAATTAGCACATTAAAAATTCACTATTAATTAGGCTGAAGAGAATAATTTGCACGGTATTTGCAAAATCGGTTTCGCATTATTAACTTTACTAAAATTATCTATATGAAAAACACATTCTTTTTATTGTTCATTGTTCTCTTCTCCGCTAATCTATCTGCTCAAAAAGAACAATTAACCTGGTATACTGATTTAAATGAGGCGTCTAAAATTTCTGCCAAAACCAATAAGCCACTTATGTTGTTTTTCACAGGAAGCGATTGGTGTGGTTGGTGTGTAAGGCTTCAAAAGGAAGTTTTTTTAACCAAGGAGTTTACAAAATGGGCAGACGAAAGCGTGATTTTGGTAGATGTTGATTTTCCTAAAGATAAAAGCAAACAATCTGTGGAACTTCAAAATCAAAACAATCTTTTGGCTAGACAATACGAAGTAAGAGGATATCCAACTGTTCATTTTGTAACTGTTTCAGGTTCAGCAGGAAATTATCAATATTCTAAATTAGGCCAATCGGGTTACATGGCTGGTGGGCCATCTGTTTGGACATCCAATGCTAATACGTTTCTTCGGAAATAGTACTTGGTAAAACCCGTAATAAGTTACCAAAAGACAAGAGTTTACCCGTTGTAGTAGTCATTACTAGTTCGGCAACTTCTTTTTTTCTGTCAGGAAAATAAAGATCACTTAAATCATCGATCAACCCTAAATTAACGGTTGGTGAATACGTGTTCATTATTAGAAAGCCGTCCTGACTTAATGCTTTGGCACCATTACTCATTAATGTATCGATTTGGTCTTCTAATTTCCATTTTTCTCCTTTTGCCCCATTTCCCCATGCAGGTGGATCCATTTGGATGCCTTGAAATTGATTTCCTCGTTGTACTTCTTTGCTTAAAAATTTAGCAGCATCTTCAAATACCCAGCGAATATTTAATAGTTTATTTAAATCCATATTCCGCTTAGCGGTATTTAGCGCAGTTTTAGATGCATCAACATGGTATGTGTCAGCACCCTGATACCTCGCAATACATGATGCCGCTCCACTATAAGCAAAAAGATTTAGGAATTTTCGATCCCTTATCAAGTGTTTTTTAATAAAATCCCAATTGCTTCTTTGTTCAGGAAATAATCCAAGGTGCTTGTAGGAGGTTTGTTTCAACTCAAAACTAAACTGATTATAAAAGATGTTCCATTCACTAGACACTTCTTTATTTAAGGTTTTCCAGGTGCCTTGTTGGCCTTTTTTTAAGATGAATTCTACATGTGCCAACTTATACCATTCTTCAAAGGGCATTCCACTTCGGAAATAGGCATTAACTTCAGGTCTAATGGTGATTATTTTTCCCCATCGCTCTAACTTTTTACCTCCTCCAGCATCCATTAGTTCATACCCTTCCCAAGAAGTCGATGTAATCTGCTTATTTTTTAACATGGTTTTTGCTTATCGCATTTTAGGCATTTTCTTGCGTCCACCCATCATTTGGGCCATTCGCATTTGGTTTTTTGATGGTGCCATTTGCAATTGTTGTTGCATCATTTTTATTTGGTCCTTCATCATACCAGACTTATCTAATTTCTTGGCTTCAGCTAGTAAAGCAACAGCTTCTGATTTTCTGCCTGTTTGAGCACAAATACTTGATAAATGCATTCTTGCCACCGCATTGTCTTCAGCAGTCCTTAAACCAAGATGCAACGCTTTTCGAAGCAAGACCTCACTATTCGCAAACCCAAGCTCCTGGGCATTCATAACCGCCTGTAAATAAAGCACATATGCATGTTGTTTTCGCGGTAAAAATTGTGGGGCACTAATACGATTGATGTATTTCTTTGCTTTGTCTTGGTTACCAACACGCATTTGGTTGAGCGCCAAAATCATATTCTCATTTCTAAAAAATGACAAAATTATGATAGCAGTTAGAAATATAAAAGAAATTCCCCAGCCCCAAGAGCCACTATAAAATAAATAGGTATTAAAGCCAAGAAAAGATGCTGCAATAACACAGCGTAATATAAATCCGATCATATTTATTTAATTGAGGCGATACATTTTAATTCAATAGCAATGGGAGTGGGTAAAGAACTAATTTCAACGGTGGTTCTACAAGGTAAGTTGTCTTTGAAATATTCAGCATAAAGCCGATTGTAAAGTTGAAAATCACGTTTCATATTAACTAAAAAAACAGTGACGTCAACTAGTTCTCCCCAACTTGAACCAGATGCTTCTAGGATTTTTCGGACATTTTCGAATACACTACGACATTGTGCTTCAAAATCAAAGGAAATAAAATTTCCATTTTGATCTAATTCTAAACCCGGAACAATCGAATCACTTTCGTTAGAACCAGCTACACGAGGCCCTACTCCTGATAAAAACAATAAATTTCCCACGCGTCGAGCATGTGGATACAATCCTACAGGTTTTGGCGCATTATTTATTGAAATTGGCTTGTCAGGCATTGTTTTTTTTATGCAAATATAGGAAATTGAGATGAAAACATAAAGGATTTTATCCTTAACGTTTATCCTTAAAAAATCGTTTTAGTATTTCCGAACAGGGCGCCTCCAAGATTCCGTTGGTAACCAAGGTGCTTGGGTGAAACAACGAAGGGTGCTGTCGGCAGGCACCTCTTTTTTCGTCCCGTGTTGCAAACACCACCTTATCAATTTGTGACCAATACAAAGCACCGGCGCACATTGGACATGGCTCTAATGTTACAAATAGGGTGCACCCCTTTAAATATTTTCCTCCTAAATAAGTGGCTGCTGCAGTTATCGCTTGCATTTCTGCATGTGCTGTAATATCATTTAATGTTTCCGTCAAATTGTGTCCTTTGCCAATAATTTGATTATTACAAACAACGACCGCTCCAACAGGCACTTCATTTAGTGAAAAAGCTTTTTCTGCTTCTAACAATGCCTGCTGCATAAAATACGTCTCGTTATATGGGGAAATGAGGTTCAAACAAGGATATTTAATGTGATTTGGATCGTAAATATCGCAATAATAATAAGATTTGAGTATATGTCGTATCAAATTGTTAATTTCGAAACCACTATATTCAAGCAGAAATCAACTCAACTAGTAACGATTTAAAACTATGTTAAAATCAAGCATAATTCTTTTTTTTATCTTTTTTGCCACGACATTACAGGCTCAAAAAAAAGGATTACTTGAAAAGAAAAGGATTGATATCGTAAAAAACGGTCCTTATTTTGGTCTTCAAAAGGGAAAGTTTATTGTTGTCGGAATTGGAGGTGAACGTCAGTGGAAAGATCTTCAATTTCGAAAACCAAAAACGCATGCTTTAAACATCGGATTCAATTATGATTTTTCAAATAATGTATTGGGTTATGACCTTGGCTATTGGTATAAACCTAGTAATATTGGTCTTACTTATGGTGCGGCTCTTCTTTTACGAACTGATTTTACCAATACAAAGATTGGCTTCGCGCCAGTGTTAGGATATAAAATATGGCAATTTCATATTCAAACAGGCTATCAATTTTTGTCAAATTCGAGCAGCAATTTCTTCAAAACCAACACACTATTTATTGATATTCGATTTGTATTAATCAATAACACAAAAATAAAAAAATGAAGACGCAGGCAATTGTATTAACTAAAATTGGAGCAGCAGAAAGTGCCTTTTGCCTTGATGAGGTAACACTTCCTGAATTAAAAGAGGATGAAGTTCTTATAGACTCAGAAGCTTTTGGATTGAATTATGCCGACGTTATGGCAAGAAGGGGATTGTACAATGAGGCTCCACCATTGCCCTGTGTTATCGGTTATGAATTAGTAGGCACCATAATTCAGGTTGGAAACAAGGATGACCAGCATCTGCTTGGAAATCGCGTATTAGCTTTTAGTCGTTTTGGTGCCTATGCAAAAAAGGTTATCACCAAACGTCATGCAGTAATTTCTTTGCCAGAAACTAGTGCTGAGATAGCAATGGCACTTAGTACTCAAGCCGTTACTGCATTTTACATGTCGAATTATATTTCGACGATAAGAAGCCACGATTGGGTTTTAATACACGCTGCAGCAGGTGGTGTTGGCTCTATCTTAATTCAACTCGCGAAGTTTGCTGGCGCAACGGTTATTGCCAAAGTAAGTAGTCACGAAAAAGAAATATTAGCAAAAGAAATTGGGGCGGACTTTACGATAAATTACCTTGAAAAAGACTATGAAAAAGAAATAGAATTACTATTAAATGGACGTAGATTAGATATTAGTTTTAATGCAGTGGCTGGTTCAACGGTAAAAAAAGACCTGCGCTTATTGGGTTCTGGCGGGCGTTTATTTTTATTTGGGGGAGCTGAATTATTGAAAGGTAGAATGGGAATTTTTTCCAAGCTTTCTTTTCTACGTAAAATGGGTCTGTTCATTCCCGTAGCGTTTATGATGAGGTCTAAAAGTATTTTGGGGATAAACATGTTAAAGATAGCGGATAATAAACCACATGTAATTCAAGAATGTATGGAAGAGGTCGTTTCTCTTTTTTATGCTAAAAAAATCACACCAATCGTTGGAAAGACGTTTCATGTAAAAGAGATTTCAAAAGCACATGATTACCTGGAAAGTGGTCTTTCAATGGGAAAAATAACGGTTTTTTGGGACTAATTAGCTGGTTTAATAAGCTTTTTAAACAAACCAACTAGTTGCTTTCGAAACAAAAAGAGAATCAGTAAATAGGGAATAATCATTAAATAGAGGATTCCACTATTAATGTTGGTTCCAAATGCTGTTTCGTCCATTTGATTACTTTGTTCGGCCATTAATTTACATTGTGAACAACCTTGGCTAAATAGCCTATTTCCAATAGTAAAAAAAGAGAATAGTAAAAGAGTTACCTTGAGTTTCATGGCGATTTATTTCAATTACAAAAGTAAGAATAAACGAAACAATACAAATTACTTATCTTTGTTATTATGAAAATAAATTTTGGAATTTTTCTTGTCTTTTCTTTGTTTTTAGTTTCGTGCAAAAACAAGCCCGTTTTAGGGCACAATACCAACTTATCTTTGGATAGCTTATTGTTAAAACATCCTGATAGCGTTAATTTATTAGTTAAACATGGAGAGCTTGCTTTAACTAATTTTAAGTACGACATTGCTATCGCTGATGCCGCCAAAGCGTTTCGACTTGATAGCTCTCGTATAGATACGCGGATCTTATACGCGGATGCTATTTGTAATAATCCAGCGATTCAAAATGCAGATATCACCAAAGCGCAATTTCATTATAAAAAACTGATTAGTAAAGAACCAAAAAATGTCCGAGCACTTGTTGGTTTGGCAAATACATATAGCTTACGACAGGACTTTGACAACTCCTTTAAATATATAAATCTCGCACTTAAGATAAATCCAAGGTATAGAAATGCTTATGTGCTAAAAGGGAGTAACTATCGTATGATGGGGAATACTAAATTGGCTATATCCTCTTATGAAACCGCTGTTCAACAAGACCCGAACTTTTATGGAGGTTACCTTATGCTCGGTGCTCTTTATCAATACGAGAAGGATCCAATTTGTATACAATACTATACTACTGCCACTCAACTGCAACCCAACAACCCAGATTGCTTGTATGCATTGGCCTATGCAAAAGAGATTTTTGGTCAGGAAAAGGAAGCGGCCATGATTTATAGAAAAATGATTAAACTTGATAGTACCTATTATGAAGCTAATTTTCAACTAGGTTACATCAAGCAATTTACGGATCTTGATTTAGATAGTGCATTGTATTTTTATAATGAGGCACTTGATATTGAGCCTCGTCATATTGAGTCCAACCATAATATTGGCCTAATCTATGAGGATAAAAAAGACATCTCAAAAGCCTTGCTTTCTTATGCAAAAGTCTTAAAATACAATCCTGAATTTAAATTAACACTAGAGCGGGTGTCAGTTTTAAAAAAACGCCGGTGAAAAGTCAAGAAAAAATCATTCTTCTATTAGGAGACATTGCCCTTCCACTTATTGGGTTTTTCTTTTGGAATTGGGGTTTTTATTTCATTGCGCTATATTTTATTTTAGATCAATTAGCTAAACAAGCCTTTTTGATTGTTCGCTTGAAAAACATTTCGCTACAATTTGCTGAAAAAGCTATACGTTTAGGTAAAAGCTGGACCCTATTTTTCTTTGAGGTGTTAATTATCATTTTGATTAATTATCAAATGACATTTGATTTTAATCCGATCAATGGAATTATAAAATTTTTAACTTATGAAGACATGGGGATTCAACAAGGCCTGATTTTAATTCCGCTATTGATTTTTGCCGAATGGATGAAAATAAAAACAGAGCGAACATCAAAATTATCAGAGGAAGTAAAACAGCAAAACATAAATCATAGTTTGCAGCAATCACAGATTCGCCTTTCGATGCTGGGGATTATTTTAGGAATCGTTAATTTTAAGACGCTTTCAGAGCTTGTAATAGTTATTCTTTTTTTGATTGGAATAGGCTTGCCAGTTTTTGTTCCGCTCAAGAAAGCAATAAAACAAGCTTAATTTCATGCGTTTTTGGTAATAACAGCTAAAAAATCATGTATTTTTGACCCCGATTTGATATGGAAAAAAACAAACAATTAATAGAAAAAAGACTGCTTTCAACCTTGGGAGGTGGGGAAGACAGAATTAAGAAACAGCATGATCAGGGAAAATTAACAGCCCGAGAAAGAATCACGATGTTGTTAGATGAGGCCTCATTTCATGAGATTGGTGCTTTAGTTGAACATAGAGCCACCACATTTGGCTTAGAAAATCAACGGATTCCCGGCGATGGCGTGATAACTGGTTTTGGAACCATTTTCGGTCGCTTAATCTATGTTTTTTCTCAAGACTTTACCGTTCTAGGCGGCTCACTTTCAGAAACTCATGCGGCTAAAATATGCCGATTAATGGATATGGCGATGAAGAATGGTGCGCCAATTATAGGACTAAATGATTCAGGAGGAGCTCGTATTCAAGAGGGGGTGGTTTCTTTATCAGGCTATGCGGACATTTTTTTTCGGAATACCCGTGCCTCTGGTGTAGTGCCGCAAATATCGGTGATTATGGGGCCTTGTGCTGGTGGAGCGGTATATTCGCCCGCACTCACCGACTTTGTTTTTATGGTGGAGGAAACATCGTATATGTTTGTTACGGGACCAAATGTTGTAAAAACAGTTACGCATGAAGAAGTTTCTTCTGAGGATTTAGGAGGCGCAAAGACGCATGCTGAGAAATCGGGAGTAAATCATTTTACTGCAGCGAATGATGTGGAGTGTCTAAAAAAAGTAAGGGATTTAATATCTTACCTTCCTCAAAATGCCTATGAAACGTCCCCTGTACCTTCCGTTGTTGAATTTAATTCATCGAAACTAAATCAAATTAAGGAGGTGCTTCCTGAAAATGTAAATATGCCCTATGATTCTCGAAAAATAATAGATTGTATTATTGATGACGATTCATTTAGGGAGGTTCACATTGATTTCGCGAAAAATATAGTAGTCGGTTTCGGACGACTGGCGGGAAAATCGATAGGTATAGTTGCCAATCAACCGGCTTCTTTAGCAGGGGTTTTGGATATCGATGCTTCAAGAAAGGGTGCGCGATTTGTACGCTTTTGTGACTCATTTAATATTCCCTTGTTGGTTATTGAAGATGTTCCGGGATTTCTTCCGGGAACAGATCAGGAATGGAATGGAATTATCACGCATGGTGCTAAGTTACTTTATGCCTTTGCAGAAGCAACGGTTCCAAGAATCACAGTAATTACACGAAAAGCCTATGGAGGTGCCTATTGTGTAATGAATTCCAAAACCTTGGGGGCAGATTTAAACTATGCTTGGCCTACCGCAGAAATTGCTGTGATGGGCGCCAAAGGAGCTGCAGAAATAATTTTTAAAAAAGAGATTTCTGGTGCTACTAATCCTTCCGAAAAATGGCTTGAAAAAGAAGCTGAATATGCTGATTTATTTGCGAACCCATACCGTGCTGCAGAAAGGGGCATTATTGACGATGTCATTTTACCAGAAGAAACACGTGATAAATTAATTGCCAGTTTTAAGATGCTTGAAAAAAAAGCGGAGAACTTGCCGTATAAAAAACATGGAAACATTCCACTTTAAATTTTAATATAATCGTCTATGAAAGAATTAATAGAGGCCTTCTCGCAAAATATTCGAGATGCCATTCAAATTGGTAATTCAACCACCTTTACCACCCCAAAGAATGAAATAAAGAACATTATTATTTGTGGATTAGGAGGATCTGGTATCGGAGCGAAAATAGTTCACAATTGGACGCAAGATGAAATCAATGTTCCGGTAACCTGTGTCAATGAATATACATTGCCTGCTTTCGCAAATGAAAACACCTTAGTAATTGGTTGTTCTTATTCAGGAAATACCGAAGAAACAACAATGGCAATTGATGAAGCACATGCGATCGGGTGTCATATTGTGGGGATTACAAGTGGCGGTAATCTTCAAGGTTTTTGCGAAAAAAATGGCTATGATTGTATAATAGTTCCCGGTGGGAATCCTCCTCGTAGTGCATTGGCATTTTCATTAGTGCAGTTGCTTAATTATTTGTCTCAACAAGGTTTCATTTCACCTCAATGCATCGTTTCAATGAACAATGCGGCTGATGCCTTATCTAAAGATCTTGCTTCTATTCAATCGATTGGAATGGAATTAGCCAATTATCTCTACAAAAAAGTAGGTGTGTATTATGCTGAGACTAAGTATGAGGGAGTTATTGTTCGCGCCCGTCAACAATTTAATGAAAATTCTAAATACCTAGGCTGGCATCATGTTATTCCGGAAATGAATCACAATGAACTAGTTGGATGGGGAGGTGGTGACATACGTTTTGCTCCTGTTTTCTTTAATTCTGTTGACATGCATCCGAGAAACAAAAAACGTTTTCAAATCACCTTGGATGCGGTGGAGAAAAAAACCGGTAAAGTTTTCGTGATTGAAGCTAAAGGTGAAACAATCATTGAGCGTTCTTTGTATTTTATTCATATCGTTGATTGGGCCTCTTTTTATCTATGTGATCTGAATAAAGCGGACATTATGGACATCGAGATTATTGATTACCTTAAAAGTGAGCTAGCAAATTTTTAATGTCAAATAGGGCAGTAACAATTCGCCGCTTGGGTCTCATTGATTATAAGGAAGCCTGGGATTTACAAGAAAAAATATTTAAAGAACTTGTTGATTTAAAAATTAAAAATCGAAACGAAAACACAAGTTTTCTTTCTCAAAACCAGTTACTTGTATGTGAGCACCCGCATGTTTTTACGCTCGGAAAAAGCGGGAAAGAAGACCACTTACTTTTAGATAACAAAGGTCTTAAGGACAACGAGGTAGATTATTATAAAATTAATAGAGGAGGGGATATTACTTATCATGGCCCGGGTCAATTAGTCGTTTATCCCATTTTCGATCTTGAGCAGTTTTTCACCGATATTCATAAGTACATGCGTTTCTTAGAGGAAGCTGTGATTTTGACCTTGTCTGAATACGGAATTCATGGAGAGCGAATGGAAGGACAAACAGGAGTTTGGTTAGGCGTCGGTTCTCCAGTTGCTAGGAAGATTTGCGCAATGGGTGTGAAAAGTTCAAGATGGATTACCATGCATGGTTTAGGATTTAACGTGAATGCTGATTTAAAGTATTTCGATTATATAATTCCTTGTGGAATAAGTGATAAAAGCGTAACTTCAATGCAGTATGAATTGGGGCGTAAAATAGACATGGATGAATTAAGTGAGAAACTAATAATTCATTTGTCTAATTTATTTGATTTTACTATTTAATACAAAGAATGAAAAATTCAATTTTTTGTTTATTGAGGTATTTTGGAATCACCTTTTTTTACACGGTGTTAATTATCAACTTGTTAATTCTTCTTTCGGGTAAAACTTATTTATATGATGGTATTTATCAGACTTATCTTCATGGTAGAAATGGCCCTGGAATTTATGATTTAGACAATTTTTATAAACGAGAAATTCATCCCAGTTCAAAACCTGTATTTTGGTCGCATATTGAGAGTAACGAGAACTTAAAATTAACTAAAGCAGAGATAGATTATCATGAAAAATTAGATAGTAAAGCTTTTCTAATTCTTCACAATGATACCATTATTCATGAATCTTATTGGGATGGACATGAAATTAATAAAGTCTCCAATTCCTTTTCGATGTCAAAATCAATCCTTAGTCTTTTAATTGGAATTGCTATTGATGAAGGTAAAATTAAAAGTATAGACGAGCCGGTTTGCACGTATCTTCCCGCATTTAAAGACCATGGTCGAAATAAGATTACAGTTCGTCATTTGTTGACTATGTCTTCTGGTTTTGATTGGGACGAAAGTGGTTCTGACCCCTTATCAGAGGATGCTGAGGCTTATTACTCGCATAATTTAGATGATTTGATTATGCGTCAACGAATAATAAATACTCCGGGGTATAATTTTAAGTATCAAAGTGGTAATTCTCAGTTACTGGCTTATGTTCTAGCGAAAGCAACGTCTGTATCTTTATCGACTTATGCTGAGTCAAAACTTTGGATACCATTAGGGGCCGAAAATTCTGCTTACTGGAGTTTAGATAAAAAGAATGGCTCCGAAAAAGCGTTCTGCTGTTTTTATGCAACGGCGCATGATTTTGCAAAAATTGGGTCGCTCTTAGCAAATAAGGGGGTGTTTATGGGAAAACGTATTGTCAGTGAATCGTATATGAATCAGGTTGTTCAGTGTCAAGATCTTGTTACAGAAGATGGTATTATAAACCAACGTTATGGCCTGCATTTTTGGGTCTATCATAATGGCCCCGAATTGGTGTATTATTGCATTGGCTTAAAGGGTCAATTTATTATTGCAATACCCGCAAGAAAGTTAGTAATTGTGCGCATTGGAAATCATCGTGATAGCGACATTCAGCTAATTGATATGTTTAATAGCAAGCGTGGCAAGATTAACAATGCTTTTTATAATAAAATTGGGCATGCGAATGACTTATTCTTTTATTTAAACATGGCAAATCGAATTATGAACGTAAAAAATCACATTTAATGAAAAAGGATATAATATTACCAAAAGTCGATCGGGTCGATGTGGTTGTGATTTTGGAAGATGAACTCACAAACGAATACAATGTTTATCTATGGAACCATGGAGAAGACATAATTGAGGGTGTAATTATTACGAGTGCTGGTTTTGGCGAAGACCCTATGACCGGGAAAAAGATTTTGACCGCAACTTTACGACATAGTTTAGAGGTACTCCTTCCAAATGAAGTAGCTAAAATTGAAGTTATAATGCCAGAAGTTTTTGGTCTTTACAATGAATATTGGTTGAGTTTTTGGGTAAACGATGTCCTTTATGACAAGCAATTTTTGTTTCCTCCGGAATCTATTATACCGTCTAATTTTAAGTTAATTAATCAGTTTGGTAAAAGGGGAGTGTTGGCTCAATAGGAGTTTTTTAATAAAGCACTTAGTTCTTGAAATGGAATAAGTCCACTTTTTCGCCACACAACTTCTCCGGATTTAAATAAGATAAAAGTTGGAACCCCTTTTATTTTAAATTTTTCAGCAATTGCCGGGTTCTTATCGACGTCTATTTTTAGAATTCGTATTTTGTCTTTCTCTTTACTTTTTATTTCATCTAAAATCGGGTGCATCGTTTGACACGGCCCGCACCAAGTCGCGTAGAAATCAACTAATGTTGGCTGATTGGAAGCTATTGCATCCTGAAATTTTCCCATAGATTTTTAGTCGTTGCTGTTTTATTATAAAAAAAAAGGCCAGCATTGCTGCTAGCCTTCTGATAACACGTATTGCTTCTTATTGTTTGTCGTATATTGCAATACAAGTTCCTGTGCCACCTATGAAAGGGGCTTGATTATCATAGTTGTAAGTAATTTGAAATTGAGTTCCAGCGTTATTCATAGTACCATTTCCAGAAAAGATTACATCACCGATTGTAATATTAATGGTTTGTTGAGGTATAGTAATACTCGCTCCATTAACCGCTCCTGTCGCTGTTCCACCTACTAAATTAAACATGTTGTCTATAACTACTTGGTTGGCGCCACCGCCAGCTGTTATTGCCGGTGAAGCAGAAAGTGGGAATTGAGTTCCACTACAAGTAGATGAAGTTACCCATGTTAAACTTGGATCGGTCCAATTGTCATTTCCAATAACTACGTTAACTGTTCTAGTAGCAGTTGTTGTACCATTTGTGTTTGTTGCCGTGTAGGTTACTACATAAGTGCCAGTTTGTGTAAGGTCAACTAGTGTTTGATCTGTTGTTACAACTACAGAAGATCCGTCTTTGTTTGTAGCTGTCGCTCCTGCATCTGTATAGGCAGCTCCTACATTAACCGTAACCGTTGCTTGTCCGTTTAGGGTAATAAATGGCTTGTATAAACAAGATCCGTCATCTTTTTTAGCAATGCTGTTGTGGTTTGAAGCTGTTGGATCTGTACATCCTTTCTTTTTACAAGAATTAAAAGTCAGAAGAAGTAAACTTAATGGGATAAATAAAAGTAGTTTTTTCATGAGTTATAGTTTTACCCAAATTTAGATAAAATTTTTAAGTATGAAAAATAATTAAAAAAAAAGACGGCTTTCACCGTCCTTTTTTTTTAAAAATGTTAAAATTATTCTTGTAAAATAATAGCTTGTGCCGTTGGTTTTTCTAATTGTGCTTTAATTTTCAATTCTAACTCTTCTGCCAATTCTGGATTATCAAGTAAAATTGTTTTTATGGAGTCTCTTCCTTGACCGAGTCTTGTTTCTCCATATGAAAACCAAGAACCACTTTTCTTTAAAATATTAAGTTCCACTCCAATGTCAATGATTTCTCCAATTTTAGATATGCCTGATCCGTACATGATATCAAATTCAGCTTTTCTAAATGGTGGCGCCATTTTGTTTTTCACCACCTTTACTTTAACACGGTTTCCGACAATTTCTTCGCCATCTTTTAATTGTGTTGATCTTCTAATATCTAAACGTATGGAAGAATAAAATTTCAATGCATTTCCGCCAGTAGTTGTTTCTGGATTTCCAAACATTACGCCTATTTTATCTCTTAATTGATTAATAAAGATACAGCATGTTCCCGCTTTATTAATTGACCCAGTTAATTTTCGTAGTGCTTTCGACATTAATCTTGCTTGTAACCCCATTTGTGAATCACCCATTTCACCTTCTATTTCTGCTTTTGGTGTCAACGCGGCAACAGAGTCAATAACGATTAGATCGATAGCGCCTGATCTGATTAGGTTGTCCGCAATTTCTAAGGCTTGCTCACCATTATCGGGCTGTGAAATTAATAAGTTAGCGGTGTCTACGCCCAAATTTTTTGCATAGAATTGGTCAAAGGCATGTTCTGCATCAATAAATGCAGCTATACCACCCTGTTTTTGCACTTCTGCAATTGCGTGTATGGCAAGGGTTGTTTTGCCGGATGATTCAGGCCCGTATATTTCTACTACTCGTCCCTTCGGGTAGCCATTAATTCCCAACGCAAGATCTAGCGTTAATGATCCTGTTGGAATTGCATCTACTTTTTCTACTGGGTTATCGCCGAGCTTCATTACCGATCCTTTTCCGTATGTTTTATCTAATTTTTCCATTGTTAATTGAAGAGCTTTTAACTTTTCTTCGTTTGCTTCTTTTTTTGCCATTTTTTTAGTTTTAAGTGCTTTCGCGTTTTTATTGATTCAAAGGTAATACTAGTTAGTCGTAAACTATTTACGATCAATTTAATTATTAAATAATTTTAGAATTTCACTTGAATGATCTTTTGTTATTGGTTTTTTTATTACTGAAATAATTTCCCCATTTTCATTTGCTAAAAAAGTCGTTCTATGAATACCATCATACGTTTTACCCATAAATTTCTTTTCTCCCCACACGCCAAAGGCTTCAATAATTTCTTTACTTGTGTCTGCAATTAGCGGAAATGGCAAATCATATTTTTGTGTAAACTTGAGGTGCGACCCTTCAGAATCAGCACTAACGCCAATTATCTGTATATTATTTTCGATAAGTAAATTATAATTATCTCGAATATTACATGCTTGAGCTGTACAGCCTGGTGTATCGTCTTTGGGATAAAAATAGATTACTGTTTTTTTTCCTTTGACTTCTATCAATGGTATTTCTTTTCCAAATTGGTCTTTGCCACTTATTTTTGGTAGTTGATCTCCTATTTCTAACATTTGCTTAAATATTAATCAGTTGAATGATGTTTAATTAACCAAAAATAACCATTATTTTTATTTAAGGAACGTTTTAAGATTATTTTATTAAAAAAAGTTAATTATTTTTTTCAGCTGCTTGGTTTTTGCTTCTTTCGTATTAATATCCCTCATCTACAATTACCTCAAGCAAGGGGCTTAAGTTTGTAATTAGGTCTTCATACTTTTGTCTAAGCGCTTTTTTCTCATTAGCTACGGCGTATAATTTCGCCGCTTGATCTTCCGCAATTTCATTTTCTAATATACCTGATTTTGTTGTGTATTGCTCAATAGTATATTCGATAGCGCGTGACAACCACATCTTAGTAAATCGGTTCCCAAATTCATCCAAATAACTAAATACTGCCAGTGATTTTTCCTGTATATTAATGTCTTGGCGCACAATGAATAGTGTATAGGAAATCATTGCTGATAATTCATCCTCCCCTTTTGGTTTATCAATCAAATTCAATTTTTCTAAAAAGGGGTAGTCTTCTACTGTTCCATATGCCCCAAGTACCTCCGCTGATTTAACATTTAATTTAGGATTGTTCAATTTGATTAAGTTCCTAGCTGTTAACAACGCTTCTGATGAATCCAGTTTAACAAGTTTCTCAAGTGCCGTTGAAATTACATTGTAAGATTGGTCCTTTGCAATTATTGTTTGACATAAATTGATTAATGTATCGTTATTGGAGGCGGAAAGATATTTTGTAGCGACTACCCGAACGCTTGATTTGGTATCGTTGAGCGCTATGTTTCTAATCATTCCTTGCGCCTCAGCGGAAAGTGTTTTATTCGCCGCTGTATATATTCCGATCGCTTTTAACCTAATGTCCCAGTGTTTGTCGTTGATAGCATCTAAAATCAATTTGTCCGTAGCGGCAGATTTTCGCTTCGCGGAACGGTTTAGAGCAGTTAATCTCGCCTTATATCTTGACGAATTATAGTATTGGTGAACAAATTGATTGATCGGTTTATCTTCATAAACTTTTCCTAGCAGCATTTGATCTTCATCAAACAAGATATTTTTTAGTTCTCCACTGAATGAAAAACGAAAAGTTTGTTCTAAACTATCAATAATTATTTTTTCAGTTCTTTTCCCTTTATTATCCCATATTGCCACATTTACAGGAATTTTAAAAACGGGAAAATCTGTTATTTTTTGTCTTTGTTTGATATGTAATGTTACTGTATTGTCTGCCGTATTAATTACTTGAGAAGTATGAATGATTAGGTGCCCTTTTGATAAAAACCATTGATTAAAAAACCAATTTAAGTCTTCGCCACTAACTTCTTCAAAAGCCATACGTAAATTATGAACTTCAGCCGCCTTATATTTATTTGTCGTTAAATAATTATTCAATCCTTTGAAAAAAGCATCATCTCCTAAATAGGATCGAAGCATGTGTAATATGCGTCCACCTTTATTATAAGAATGTCCATCAAACATCTCCTCTTTGTCACCATGTCCATACCAAATTAAATTATGATATCCTTGATACATGGAAGATTCAAAATACCCTTTTGCTTCATCCTCTGCATTATAATCTGCTTCATCTATGCCATATCGGTATTCATCCCAGAGGTATTGGGAATAATTAGCGAATGATTCATTCAGTGGTAAATTTGCCCATGACTCACATGTAACTAAATCACCAAACCAATGGTGAAACAATTCGTGTGCTATGGTTGATTGATCATTACCATCTAACAATTCGCGTCCTGTTTTATAAACGTAATCTCCAAAAATCACGGCTCCAGTATTCTCCATGGCACCGGAAACATAGTCTCTAACAACAATTTGCGAATATTTATCCCAAGGGTATTCTATCCCTAGGCGTTCAGAAAAATACTTTATCATAGCGGGTGTTTCTCCGAAAATGGCCTTGGCATCTTTTTCATAGGCAGGTTCCACTAAGTAATTAACTTCCATTTTTGTCCCATTTTGACGGGTATAAAAATCTTTTATTGTCACAAATTCCCCAACAGCCATCATAAATAAGTAGGGTGCATGTGCTTGATCTTGTTTCCAATGGTCTGTTCGTGTTCCGTCAACATTTTGCTTACTTTCCATTAATTTTCCATTGGACAAGGTATTATATTTACTATCAACGGTAATTAATATTTCCTCTGTTGTTTTCGCATTTGGGGCATCAATTGTTGGAAACCAAACTGAATTAGCTTCTGTTTCTCCTTGTGTCCAAATTTGTGGCATTTTATCTTTGTCTGTCCCTTTCGGGTTGATAAAATAAAGGCCTTTATCGGAAGTGATAGCAGCGCTTCCTTTTGTCCTGCGCTCATCCGGCTTAGACACGTAGTCGATTACAACGGTAAACACTTCGTCTTTTTTGTAAGTTTTCCCTAAATTAATGGCTAGTTTTAAACTATCTCTGTACGAATAAACCAAGGGCTTGCCATTTAATTCTACTTTTATTATATCCATTCCTTTGGCATCTAAAATTAAACTGTCGGATGGATAGAAGTGCTGTTTTGCACTAATGGTAGCTTTTCCATTCATGCGAGATTGTGCCCAATTAAATCGAACTTCTAATTTGGTGTGAACGAGATCAGTTAATAGGGTTCGAGATGGATTATAAATGGCACGGACCGAGGTTGGTTCTTCTGAAAAATCATCCTCTGAAAACATGCTCTCGTCAATTACAGGGCCATCATAATTTTCTTCAGAGAATTCATCGAACGTTTCTTCAACAACAATTGCAGGGATTTCAGAAGAATTTGTTTTGCAAGCCACAAGGCTCAAAACAAGGAAAAGCAAGAAGAAATAATTTTTCATAAGGAGTTTTATACAACAAATATCACAAATTAAATTATTAAAATTATTGAATGCCCCATTTTATTATTGGAGGATTTATTTTTAATTAATTTTGCAAGACTATTATTTGGGTATGACGACGATTAACGATTTTAATTTTTTTCAAAAGAAAGCGCTTATACGCGTCGACTTCAATGTTCCACTTGATAAAACAAGTGGACTAGTGTCGGACGATAAGCGAATTCGTGCGGCACTTCCGACCATACAACATGTATTAAAGGGCGGAGGCGCAGTCATTTTATTGTCGCATTTTGGTCGCCCCAAAAATGGTCCTGATGCATCTTTTTCATTGAAAAAAATAATCCCATGCCTTACCAATTTAGTTGGTTGCAAGGTTTATTTCGCTAATGATTGCATCGGCGAAGAGGCAGTACTCCTCTCTAAATCGCTGCAGCCAGGCGAAGTTTTATTGTTAGAAAATGTGCGTTTTTATAAAGAAGAAACGGATGGTGATTTAGCCTTTGCTGAAAAACTTTCTCGCTTGGGTGATTGTTTCGTTAACGATGCTTTTGGTACAGCACATCGTGCTCATGCAAGTACAACTCAAATTGCATCTTTCTTTCCAACAGCCAAAATGATGGGCTTCTTGATGCGAGGAGAAATTGAAACGGCCCAAAAAGTAATGAGAAATGGACAGAGACCAATTACGGCGATTATTGGTGGGGCAAAGGTGTCAGATAAAATATTGATAGTTGAAAATCTACTTTCCATCGTTGATAATATTATTATTGGTGGGGGTATGGCTTATACTTTTTACAAGGCGTTGGGAGGTGAAATTGGTAACTCAATTTGTGAAAACGAACGAATCGATTCATGTCTTGCCATCATGGAAAAAGCAAAAAAAACAGGTGTGCAAATCTATTTGCCGGTGGATTCAATCATAGCAGATGAATTTTCCGCGAATGCACAAACGAAGAATTGTCAAAGTGATCAAATACCTGATGCATGGATGGGATTAGATATTGGTGAAAAGGCAAGGCTTGAATTTCAAAATGTACTTTTAAATAGCAAGACCATTTTATGGAATGGGCCGATGGGAGTTTTTGAGTTATTGCCTTTTTCTGAAGGAACAAAATCAGTTGCTGAAGCGGTAGTTTTAGCCACAAAAAATGGTGCTTTTAGTTTAATTGGAGGAGGTGATAGTGCGGCAGCCGTTCAAAAATTTGGTTATGAAGAGCAAGTAAGCTACATCAGTACTGGCGGTGGCGCTTTGCTTGAATATTTTGAAGGAAAGGAATTACCTGGAATTAAAGCGCTTGAAAATTAAAGAATCTTAATTAAGTCGATTAAACGGCTGGAGTATCCCATTTCATTATCATACCAACCAACCACCTTCACCATATTATTAAATACTACTGTAAGGCCGCTATCAAACACACAACTAGCAGGATTCCCAAGTACATCGACTGATACAATCGGGTCTTCAGTGTAAGTCATAATGCCTATTAATTCACCTTCACAAGCGTTTTTCATGGCCAAATTAATTTCTTCAACAGTAATTTTTTTAGAAGTAATCAGTGTTAGTTCTGTCATTGAGCCATCGGATACAGGAACTCGGACACTGCCTCCAGTTATTTTGCCTTTGAGTTCTGGAAATATTTGTGTGATAGCTTTTGCCGCTCCAGTGGATGTAGGAATGATTGACATGGCAGCAGCTCGCGCACGTCTCAAATCTTTGTGAGGTGAGTCGTGTAAGCGTTGGTCAGATGTATAGCTATGAATAGTTGAAATATACGCAACGTCAATTGGAAATAATTCCTTAAGCACTTTGATCATTGGCGCTACGTTGTTCGTGGTACAAGAGGCGTTTGAAACTAATAAGTCCTCTGTGCTAAGTTGGTCTTCATTCACACCGAGAACAATGCTCTTTATTTCATTATCGGAAGGGGGAGCGGAAAGAATTACTTTTTTCACCCCTGGCTTCAAATGTTTACTTGCGGCTTCTTTTGATAAGAAAAGACCAGTAGATTCTAGCACATAATTTACGTTATGTGAGGACCAATCAATATCCTCTGGATTTTTTTCATTGACAAAGGTAATTTTCTTGCCATTTGAAAATAAAAGAGAGTTGCCTTCAATAGTAAAACTTAAATTGAGTCCTCCTCGGACACTATCGTATTTAAGTAGATGTGCCAAGGTGGTAATATCTGCCAAATCATTTACTAGCGCAACATCAATTGTTGGATCCATAAGCGCAAGTCGCGTAAAACACCGACCAATTCTACCAAATCCATTTACCCCAACAATTTTCATTTCTTTTTTTTACAAAATTACAAAAACACATCAACAATTGACTAAACAGAGAAATTAGACGATTGTTTAATTCGTGTAGGAATACTAAATATGTTTTTAGAAGAATGGGCCTGACCCATTAAGAACAGAAATTAATAGGGTAGCTAAAGTAAATTAGTACTTTACATATACAAAACCATGTTTCTGTATTTCAATACCGCCATCAAAAGTTGCATTAATTTTATAGAAATAAGTTCCTTCTTCTACTAATGTTCCATCTTGGGTCTTACCATCCCACCATCCTGCAGGATCTGTATATGTATAAATGATATTTCCCCATCTATTTAAGATAACACATTCAAATTCAGCAATTCCATTATAATCTATTGTAAAGTGTTCGTTGCCATTTACGGAAGACAAAACAATAATATTAGGTACTTCAATATCACAAGGTTTTATTGTTACCGTTGCAGTATCGGTGGCTGAATGGCAGATATTTGCCATCGTTACAACGTAGTCCCCGGGTGAATTTACCGTTATTGACGATCCAGACGATCCAGTACTCCAATTTAATGTAGTTGAAGGAGAATAACCGGGTTGTATATTTCCAGAGTTGATTGTTGCCGCATTAATAATAATTTCTGCACCAAAACAAATAGCGGAATCTAACACTTGTGTATACACATAAGGTGGGAATTCAATTACTGCCGTGTCTGTATGATTACAGGCCAAATCGGTATAGGTTACTGTATAAATACCAGGACTTGTTGTATTAATTATGGGGTTTAATGCTGAATTGTTAGAAAAATGAACAGCTGTATCCAAACTAGCCCATGTTCCTCCGTTAAATGAGAATGTGTTTTGAACTTGCATAAAAAGATTACACGCTAATGTATCATCAAAAATATTCGGCAATGGCAAAACTTCTAAGGTTACAGTTGTATCATAGTTACAACCAAAATCATCAGTTACATTATATGTGTAGTAAGACGTACCTGCAACCATAGGTTGGATGATAATCGCGGTGTCTAATTGTCCGGAAATTATGGAAGGATTGTTTGACCAGAAATCAGTAACAACGGTGTTTTGATAACCTTCTGATTCTGGATAAAGTGATGCATTAAAGTAAAGGCCCCACTGAAAAATATAGCCATCATCTATTCCTTGGTTATCTTGTACGGTAATTGTCCAGTTTCCATTAACCGGGCAACCAATAAAATCATTAAAATTCCCATCAGGTAAATAAACGCCATTCGGGTTCATCGATGGAAATCCATATGAATTATTTATCCAATTACCCGCCGCATTTTCCGTACAAATAGATCCAAATGTTGCCATTGTTGGTGAAAAACAATACGTCCAAACAGGCGATCCAGGAGCCCCACCATCGAGATTTGTGTCGTTGCCTAAAAAGGTTCCAATTCCATTTCCACATCCACCAGGGATCATTTCTCCAAACTGATTATAAGCATTCATTAAAGAAACAACAGTTCCGTTAGGACAAGTTAATGAAATCTCTAAATCACCAATATATGAATGTTCAATATCAACACATAACTGGTCAAAATCAGCTGAACTTGAGATTAATGTTGAGTCATCAAAGCCCGAAATTGCAATGTTAGTTTGGTATTGGGCACCTGATCCGTCAGGTAAAAAAGTTAACCCAGCGAAGATTCCACCAATTTGGAATTCACCAACTGGGATGTCGATACCCACTGTATCTTGTTGAGTTACCCCTCCAACTAGCAAGGTGTTTTCTCCAAGGCAAACAGTATCCTGATAGGGGCCCGTACCAGCAAAGCTAGGTAGTTGTGAAACGCGTACCTTACAGGTAATTCGTTCTATGAGCGGAAAAATATCGGTAATTCGTAAGTCAACAAAATAACCAGAGCGTTGAGGAGGTGTAAACCAAAGCGAATCATTATTAAATTGACCAATTCCTCCTATTGTCCATTGATAGGCGCAATTATTTGCATTTTGTGAGTACCCTGTATTGGTGATTTCTGACGCATATGGAAAATTTGCAGTAGACACAAATAAAATAGAATCTCCAAAACAAATATCAACATAACCAGTATCTATCGGGTTTAAAGCATTTGCGCCCACTCCATTAATATAAGCCTGAATGTGAGGAAAAAATGGTTGTTGAGGATTTCCACAGGCAACATTTGCATCCCATCCTGTCCCTTCGTTCGATCCGTTAGAGCGAAACCTTAAGGTTAAGCAACCGGTAGGATTATTTTGAAAAGATGCTTGTACAAAAAATCCATTTGGATGAGTCCCAGAGTTGTATGCCCCTAATAATGGAGAAGCAATGGAAGGGCCATCATAAACATACAAGGTATCTGTTGGGTGGATGTTAAATGTAAATCCAATATTTGTTGCGAACGCAATTGAAACTTTGGACCCTTGTGCTAAATCCGGACAAAAAACAACCACTTCATCCATATTTGGTAAATAATTAGCTGGTCCATCAGAAAAGTTGGTTCCACCCGCTGGTGGAATAATTCCTGCACAATTTAAGGGGCTTGCTTGCGGATAATCTGGTCCCGTTAATGTTAATTGACCGAAACTAAGTTGAGCCAAAGAAATAAAGATAACCAGTGCTTTTAGTTTTTTCATTGTTTGCTTGTTTTATTCATTTCCAATTGTAAAACATACATTGATTTCACAATTAATAACTTGTTTTGCCCTGCCACCCGGAAATATTGAGAGCGGTCACTTATTTTAATATTTAAATCCGTAAACATTGGAGCTTGGTCCATTTTAATTGTAATTTCTGGAAAAGCACTCACATCCTTGTCTCTAGGTGCATCGATCATGTAAATTGCATGGTCAATAGCATAACAAAGGACAGCAAATTGGTCGCTATCTTTTTTAAAGTTGTTTAATTCACTTTTATCATAAACTTTTAAAAGTTCTTTTTCTTGAGAAGTTTGTTTTTGAGCCAAAACAATGTTTGTACAAAAAAGAGCAAAGAATAAGGAGATGGATATAATTTTCCGCATGTTTTTTATTTAAAAATAAAGCAAATTTAATCTTTTTTTTAATGTTAAACCTATGTGTTACGATGTAACAAATAGTTACTCAAAAGTTGTTTAACACACCTTAAGACTTTTTTTTGGTTGAAAAGTTGCATTTATTGTTCGTTTTTTAATGTGTTAGCAAAAAGATTTAAACTTAGTTTTGCTTTTCGATTATAAACTATATAAAATGGAGAACATTAAATTAACCGAAATTGCTTCACAAGTAAGAAGAGATATTTTAAGAATGGTACATGCTGTAAGTTCTGGACATCCAGGAGGGTCATTAGGTTGCGCAGATTTTTTAACATTTTTATATTTTGAGAAACTCAGATTTGATTCAAACAATTTCAATATGGATGGAAAAAATGAGGATTTGTTCTTTTTGTCGAATGGCCACATCTCCCCTGTTTGGTATAGTGTTTTAGCAAGATCCGGATATTTCCCAGTAGCTGAATTAGCTACTTTTAGAAAAATAGCCTCCCGTTTACAAGGGCACCCATCTACTGATAAAAAACTACCGGGTATTAGAATGGCATCTGGTTCTTTAGGCCAGGGACTTTCTGTCGGAATTGGTGCAGCGCTCACTAAAAAACTAAATCACGATAATCATTTAGTTTTCACGTTGCATGGTGATGGTGAATTACAAGAAGGTCAAATTTGGGAAGCAGCGATGTATGCTGCCGCCAATAAAGTGGATAATTTAATTGCAACGATAGATTACAATGGAAGACAAATTGATGGTGATTTAGATCAAGTACTCCCTCTTGGAAATCTTTCTGCTAAATGGGAAGCCTTTGGATGGGAAGTACTCGAAATGGATGGTCACAATTTTGATGCTATCCGCAGCGTTATGGATACAGCTATTTTTTTAACGGGAAAGGGGAAACCAATCGTTATAATTATGAAAACTGAAATGGGTCAGGGTGTCGATTTTATGATGGGGACACACAAGTGGCACGGTTCTGCACCAAATGACCAACAATTAGAAAGCGCTTTAAATCAATTAAGTGAAACTATAGGGGATTATTAATATGCGGATTCTTATACTCGTCTTTTTATTTCCGATGTTGTGTTTCTCTCAACAGGAAAAAATAACGCGTATACTTTTTATTTTGGATGCCTCTAATAGCATGAACTCTGCGTGGGATAAGCAAACGCGTTTAGAGGGTGCAAAGGAAGTTTTGTTACAAGCGATGGAAAAATTCAAGGGTGTTCCAAATATCGAAATAGCCCTTCGTATTTATGGCCATCAAACACCGATTACAAATAACACACAAGATTGTAATGATACTAAATTAGAAGTTCCATTTTCTAATGGAAACATAGACCTAATAAAAAACAAGATCCGTGGTTTAATTGCTAAAGGCGCTACTCCAATTGCGCGATCGTTAGAGGCTGCAGCAGGCGACTTTCCAGACACTACTTCTCGAAATGTAATCATTCTGATTACCGATGGATTGGAATCTTGTGATAATAATCCTTGTGTTATTGCGAAAAAATTACGTGAAAAAGGAGTGAAAGTAACACCGTTCGTCATCGGCTTGGGGATGGACTTATCTTATTTGGAAAATTTTGCTTGCATTGGTTCTTACTCTGATGCTGAAGACAAGGGGTCTTTTAGTAGCGTGCTAACAACAATTATTGAGAAAATATTAATAAAAACGACCGTTCAAATTAATTTAAATGACATCCTCAAAAAGCCAACTGAAACCAATGTCACTCTTTTTCTTTATGAAGCTGGAACTCAAAACTTAAAGTACAGTTTTACGCATACCATAAATCGGTATAATAATCCAGATACGCTTGTAATTGACCCAGCTTTTAAATACGATTTGATTGTGAATACGCTTCCGAAAATCGAAAAGAAAGGAATTTCATTGGTGAGAAACTCACATAATATTATTCAAGTGGACGCTCCACAAGGATTTTTAAAATGTACAGGGACAACGCCGGTTTCAATTCGTGTAATGCAAAAGGGTGCCTATGAAACCATCAATGTTCAGTCGATTAATACTCAAGACAAATACCTAATAGGGTTTTATGACCTTGAGATTTTGACTTTACCTCGCATTTACGAAAGGGTTGAAATTTCTCAAAGCAAAACCACTTTATTAGCCATAAAGGCAGCAGGCACCTTAGAATTGAAAAGTGTAAAATTTGTTGTTGGGCAAGTTTTTATTGATAAAGGGAATGGATTATATGAATGGGTATTTAATTTGGATGAAAAATTATTATCTTCTAAATATGTCCTTCAACCAGGAAATTACAAATTGATATATAGACAAAAAGATCAAAAGTCAACCGGATATACGCAAGAGAAAAAATTTAAAATAGAATCAATTAAAAACACACTTTTAAATCTTTAACACATGGAAATAGAAATACTTGGAAATAAAGACACTCGCTCTGGTTTTGGTGAGGGCTTGGCTGAATTAGGAAGAACAAACCCGAATGTGGTAGCACTTTGCGCTGATTTAACAGGGTCGCTAAAAATGGACGCTTTCTTGAAAGAAAATCCAGAACGGTTTTTTCAAATTGGCATTGCTGAAGCAAACATGATGTGTATTGCTGCTGGGATGACTATTGGTGGTAAAATTCCTTTTACTGGCACCTTTGCAAATTTTTCAACCGGCAGAGTTTATGACCAAATCCGTCAATCAATTGCTTATTCGCAAAAGAATGTGAAGATTTGTGCTTCGCATGCAGGATTAACGCTAGGAGAAGATGGGGCAACCCATCAAACTTTAGAAGATATTGGCATGATGCGAATGTTACCCAATATGACAGTGATAGTTCCGGCTGATTTTAATCAAACAAAACAAGCAACAATTGCGATAGCGGATCATCAAGGGCCTGTTTATTTAAGATTTGGAAGACCGGTGATGCCAATTTTTATTAAACCTGATGCACTTTTTGTTATTGGAAAAGCAGACATCATAAAAGAAGGAACCGACATTACGATTATTGCTTGTGGACATTTAGTTTGGAAATCAATTGAGGCAATTAAAGTTTTAGAAGAACGTGGTATTTCAGTAGAATTAATAAATATGCACACCATTAAGCCTTTGGATGAAGCGGCAATTTTACTTTCTGTTGCGAAAACTAAATGCGTGGTAACAGCGGAAGAACATATGATCAATGGAGGATTGGGAGAAGCTGTATCGCAAGTATTAGCTCGTAAAATGCCCGTTCCTCAAGAGTTTGTTGGCGTGAATGATACTTTTGGTGAGAGTGGCGCTCCTATGGAGCTTATGACTAAATATGGGATTGATACTGAAGATATTATCAACGCATCACTTAAGGCATTGGCGAGAAAAGGCTAATTATAAGCTGTTAATTAGCGCTAAATAATTTTCTTCCACAGTAATAGGAGGAAAGCAAGTTCCGTTCGCACAAATAAATATACCATTTTCATTGTGATTACTTCCGACAGGTATTTCTTTATGATAATTTAGAATCACCCGTTCTCTTGGATATATAGCGTGATGATTTAAATTAAAGGTCAAGGCATCAAGATTAGTGATTTCTATCGGACCTTTTAATTCCATCAAATATAATAATGCCCAATTCGAATGTCCTGGCCCATAACTTTCCATTTCTTCAGTCGCATTGGCTAGCATTTGACGGGAATAATTCACCCAATTATCATGTTGAAAATAGTGCCCCATCATCCAAAAGTTTTTCGCCATTACCGAGTTGCTAGAGGGCATAACATTATCATGCAACTCCATTTTTCTTGCAATTAGTTGATTGTCTGAACTGGTAAAATAGCACATTTTACTTTCTGGATGCATAAATTCGTTTTCAACCGTTTTTGTAAGTCTTTCTGCTGAAAGTAGCCACTTACTATCTTTAGTCGTTTGATAAAGTTTGATAAAGGCATCAATACAACAGGCATAATCTTCCAGAAACCCAGGAATGTTTGCTTTGCCTTGGGTATAGTTATGAAATAGCCGATCTTTTTTGTCCATTTGAGAGGTGAGTAACCATTCTCCCGTTTGCAAAGCAGCCGCTAAATACGCATTATTAGAAAACGAATTATATGCTTGACACAAAGCCGAAACAAGCAAACCATTCCATGAAGTTAGGCATTTGTTATCCAGTCCTGGAGCAATCCTTTTTTGGCGAATAAACAGTAGTTTTTTATTGATTTCTGCGGTTTTAGACGACAATTCGGTCATCGTCCAATCCATTTCCATCGCAAAATCTTGGTCGTTTTTGCGCTTTAGAAGTATATATTTATCATCTTCCCAAAAGCCATCTGGATTTATGGAGTAATAATTTTTCACCCAATTGAAATCGGATTTAAGCACACTTTTTAGTTCAGATATATTCCAACAATAGAAACGTCCTTCTTCACCTTCACTATCTGCATCAAGGGCACTGTAAAAACCACCATTTTCTGATCGCATTTCCCGTATTAACCACTCAAAAGTTTGTTCTACGACTTTCTTGTATGAATCTTCCCCATATAGGTTAAATGCTGTGGCGTAAAGTTCAATTAATTGTGCGTTGTCGTATAGCATTTTTTCAAAATGCGGGACTTTCCACAAAACATCGACGGAATAACGCGAAAATCCTCCGCCAATTTGATCAAAAATCCCGCCTTGTGCCATCTTGTTAAGAGTCAGTTTGACATGCGTTCTTACTTTGTCGTTATTGAAAAGGTGACTGTAATTGAGCAGGAAAAGATAATTGTTAGGCAATGGAAATTTGGGGGCTCTTAATTTACCCCCCTCGTAATTATCGAAAATTTTCTCCCAAGATCGAATGGTATTATCCAATTTCTCTTCAGATAATTGTTTAAGAAAAACTGGCTCTGTGATTAACTCGCTATTGTGTATTCCTTCTTGCAGTTGCGAAGCAAAATCTAACATTCTAGGAAAATCAGTCTTTTGTGTTTTAATCAAAGCGGCCATCACTTCCATCCAGCTATCTTTTGGGAAATAAGTGCCCCCGTATAATGGTCTTCCATCTGATAAGCAAAAACAATTAAGCGGCCAACCACCTTTTTGAGTCATTAATTGTAAGGCACTCATGTACACTTGATCAATATCGGGTCTTTCTTCACGATCTACTTTAATATTGATAAAGTGTTCATTCATATAAGCAGCGACCGTTTCATCTTCAAAACATTCGTGCTCCATTACATGACACCAATGACAAGTAGAATAACCTATACTAATCAAGATTAATTTATTTTCTTTTTTCGCAATGCTAAATACATCGTCAGACCAGGCGATCCAATTTACGGGATTGTTCGCATGTTGAAGTAAATAGGGAGAACTTTCTGAAGCTAATTTATTCATTGGGCGGGGCGCTAAGTGTTTTCGGATGTCTAATCGCGTTTTTAAAATACAAATATAGTTTGTAAATTCGTTCTCCTTAAAAAACAGCTATAATATAGTGCTATGGTATTTTCAAGTTTAACATTCATTTATCTATTCTTACCCTTAGCGTTATTTTTTCATTACCTCTCTCCGAACAAATTATTCAGAAATATTAGCTTAACCGCGTTCTCGTTGGCTTTTTATGCGTGGGAAGAGCCAATGTGGATTTACTTAATGATTTTCACCGCCATTTTTGATTATTACATGGCTCTATTAATAGAGCGTTGGCGAGGAGATAGAAAAGCAAAAATCATATTGTTAGTAACTATTTTGGTTAATTTAAGCTTACTGATATTTTATAAATACGGCGGCTTTTTATATGATAATTTAAGCGCTATTGGTCAATTGCCTTTTGACAGGCCCCAAAACTCATTACCAGTAGGGATCTCCTTTTACACTTTCATGGTTATTTCATACATTGTTGATGTTTATCGTGGTCAATTAAAAGCGCAAAGAAACCCCTTAAATTTCTTAATGTTTATCAGTTTGTTTCAGCATTTAGTAGCTGGCCCTATTGTTCGGTACAGTCAAATTGGAAGTCAAGTTGATAGTCGTTCGATTGATTGGACTGGATTTAGCAACGGTATTTCAAGATTTTGCATAGGGCTTTTCAAGAAAATTGTAATCGCTAATGTTGCGGGAGCTTTAGTAACAAAATACTTAGATGCTGGGTTCAATGATCTTTCAACTATTGAGGCTTGGTTTGGTATAACGATGTTTTCTGTTCAATTATATTTTGATTTTAGTGGCTATTCGGATATGGCCATTGGTTTAGCTAAAATGTTCGGTTTTGATTTTGATGAGAACTTTAGGCATCCCTATGCGGCACAATCTGTAGGGGATTTTTATAGAAGGTGGCATATTTCATTGGGTAAGTTCTTTCGTGATTATGTTTATATCCCGTTGGGAGGAAATAGAAAACTTCAGTTAAGAAATATAATGATTGTTTGGCTTTTGACGGGGATTTGGCATGGTGCTAGTTGGAATTTTGCGCTATGGGGTTTATACTTCGGTTCCTTTATGATTATTGAAAAACTATTAGAAAAGTTCCTCAAGAAGGTTCCTCGTTTTCTAAGACATACTTACACGTTAATATTAATAATATTCAGCCGTTCCATTTTTTACTTTGTCGATTTTGGCCAATTAAAATCCTTTGTGGGCAACCTTTTTTACTCTACCAATTCTGTAAGTATTGGTTTTAAATCAGATTTGTTTGAGCATATCTTTTGGTTTATTTTGGTGGTGTTAATGTGTATTCCCTGGGATGAGATTTATCCTTCGGACACCAAAGTTAATAAGGAGGCAACTCGTTATTATCATATGTTAAAACCAGCGTTTAATATAGCTATGTTATTTTTAGCCACGATGTTACTTGTTAATTCTTCGTATAATCCTTTTTTATATACTCGTTTTTAATGATAAATAAAATTAACTCGGTCTTGTTTTTAAGTGCATTGGTAGGTATGTCGTCCTTTTTTCTATTTCTTCCAAAGCAAAAGCTATCTGAGGGAGAGAAGAGGAAGCTTGCAGTATTTCCAACTTTTACCTTTGATACTTATTTAAATGGAACATGGGCTGATAGCTTGGATGAATTTGTGGATGACCATTTCCCTTTTAGAAATAAATTCATTTCCATGGCGGAGACATTCAACTCTAATAAAGGCATTCATTTAACTCATCAGGAAAAAATATTTATTGGTAAGAAAAGAAGAGGTAATACAACAAATGAGGAGGATACAACTCATGCAAAAATGAATTTCAAAGATGATTTTGATGAAGCATATTCAGGTAGTTTGTTAATACTTGATGGAAGTGTATATCCTGTAGGAGGAGGAAATCCAAAAATGTCTAGGTTTTTCAGCGCTATGCTAAATGAGTATGCTGATAAGTTAAGAAGGAGAACAAGGGTATTGTCTGCTGTTGCGCCGCTTTCTTCGGCATTTATCCCCGCTTTAAAATATAGAAAGTACAACACCCAAAACAAAGAGACTTTACTGGCCATAAAAAGTTCTCTTACGAATGGAGCGATTTTTTGCGATGTCTTCAATGAATTAGATAAGCATGCCAATGAGAAAATGTTTTTTAGTACGGATCATCATTGGAATGCAACAGGAGCATATTATGCTTATGTTGCTTTTTGTCGAGGTGCAGGTTTTACACCTGTTGATCGAGACAAAATGGAAAAAAAGATAAAATATAATTTTCTAGGTTCTCTTTATCAGTTAACTCGTGACCCTTCTGTTAAGGCAAACCCCGACACATTGGTCTATTATGTTCCTAATGTTACAACCACGGCTGTTCGCTATAATGCGAACAACTTCGACCGTCCAACCAAAGCAACTGTTTTTTCTCATGCCTCTAGTGGCGGCAATACCTATTTAACTTTCTTAGGAGGGGATGCTCCTTTAATTAAAATTACCACTTCTGTAAAAAATGGAAAAAAGGCCGTGGTAATAAAAAACTCAATGGGAAATGCATTTGCTGTTTATCTAATCAGTCATTATGAAGAGGTTTACGTACTTGATTTCCGCTATTCAAACCACAATCTTTTACAATTGATAGAGAAAAACAACATCAATGATTTAATCTTTGCTTTAGGAATGTATGGCGCGCAAAGTCAAGGAACAATTGGTATGATGCGCCGTTTAGCTACCAACAATGGCGTTCCTAAACGCAAGTCCACCGTTCAATCTGACTCAAATAAAGTTGCGAGACCAGTGAAGGACACTCTAAAAACAAATTAAATTGAAAAATAACCGATTATTTTTTCTGTTCTTTTTCTTCGTAACCTACGCAATTGCTCAGCCCTATCCTGCAGGATTAAAACTGGACTCTAGCTATAATTACATTCAGTTTTATTCTAATGAGGTAGCTCAAAAACTCACCTCACATTTTGATAACACCCCCTATGAAAAATTGGTTTTTGTGCATTATGGTGGCAGCCACATTCAAGCAGAGATTCCGACCACTATTGCAAGAAAAAGTTTTCAGGAAAAATATGGAAATGGAGGCAGAGGGCTGATTTTTAATTACGGTGCAGCGAATACATATTCCTCCGTAAACTATGAGTCTACTTTTGCTGGAACATGGGAGTATGTCAAAAGTTTTCAGGGACGAAAACAAATACCATTGGGTGTTTGCGGGATGTCTGTGGATACAAAATCGCCTAATGCGGCACTTAATTTTAAATTTAAATCGAAGTTAGAAACAGAAAATAGTCTATTATATTTATTTTATGAAAAAGACACTTCTGTTGGGGAGTTTAGCATTTGGGCGGATTCCACCAATTTATTTTTAGATAGCTCCAAGATTAAACAAACTGATTATGGCCTGGTGGTTTCTTGCCCCGAATCACTTAGTACAATTAGTATTAATGTAGTGTGTTCTCCCGGAAAGCACTTTACATTTTATGGTTTTAACATCGAAAAAACAGCAGATCAAGGGGTGATATACCATTCAACGGGAGTTGGTGCCGCAGCGATTAGGTCGATATTAGTGTTAGATAAATTAGAACAGCAATTACCGATTATTGAACCAGACATTGTCTTTCTGGATTTTGGCACGAATGATATTTTGTATACGAATAAAATTGATCCTAGTTTGGTGGGCCAGGTACAAAAAGCAATTACCAAAATAAAATTAATAAGCCCAGAGGCACTTGTTGTGTTAACCTCTACCCAAGATTTGTTCTATAAAGGAAAGATGATCACAGCCGGCCCAGTTTTTAGGGACTTGATGGATTCAATAGCCCGTGAAAACAATTGTTTGTTTTGGAATTGGTACGATTTAGCAGGGGGCTTAGGGACCATAAAAACGTGGAATGAGTTAGGCTATGCTCAAAAAGATGGGATTCATCTAAATACCAAGGGGTATCAATTGAAAGGACAAAAGATTTTTGAGTCATTTGAAAATACTTTACTAAAAATCAAGGCAAATCCAAGTATTTCATCATTAGAAATCGCGGGAAAAATTTATCTAAATATTGATACCATAAAAGTAGTTCAAGTAAAGGAAAGGAACCCCTCCAAGAAAAAGCCTGTAGTAAAAACGTATACAGTAAAATCTGGAAACACGTTGTCTCAAATTGCTCAGAAATACCATGTGAGCGTATCGGCATTAAAGCGCAAAAACAACCTGAAAAGTGATATCATACGGCCTGGGCAAAAATTAAAAATCCCTTAATTGTTAGTCAATATCTTTAATTAATTCCATTCAGTTAATAAGTAATTATCTAGAGTTAATTGCAAGAAATAAAGGCGATATGTATAAAACATAGTGATTTCCTTGACAAATGGGGTTTGGATAATGTATCTTTGCATTCGTCAAATAAAAACGACCTTAAAAAATTGGTATGAGTAAAATGAAATTATCGGAGTTTAACTTCGAATTACCGGATGAATTAATAGCAGAATATCCATCGGAAAATCGCGATGAGGCTAGGTTAATGGTAATTCATAGAAAAACAGGAAAGATTGAGCATAAATTATTTAAAGATGTTTTGAATTATTTTAGCGAGGGTGATGTAATGATCATGAATAACACTAAAGTTTTTCCAGCAAGAATGTATGGAAATAAAGAAAAGACAGGTGCTAAAATTGAAGTTTTTTTATTGCGTGAATTAAATCGTGAAAGTCTTTTGTGGGATGTACTTGTAGATCCAGCACGAAAAATTAGAATTGGGAATAAATTATATTTTGGAGATGATGATTCATTGGTTGCTGAGGTAATTGATAACACCACCTCTCGTGGACGAACTCTACGTTTTCTATTTGATGGACCTTACGAAGAATTCAAGGCTAAAATAACAGAGCTTGGAGAAACTCCATTACCTAAATATATTAAAAGAGCTGTAGAAGCATCTGATGAGGAACGATATCAAACTATATATTCCAAAGAAGAGGGAGCTGTTGCCGCACCAACAGCAGGGCTTCATTTCTCTAGAGAATTATTAAAAAGGCTAGAGCTTAAAGGGATTAATTTCGCTGAAGTTACGCTTCACGTTGGTTTAGGTACGTTTAGATCCGTGGAAGTGGAGGATTTAACAAAGCATAAAATGGATTCGGAACAAGCGATCATTACGGAAGAAGCGGTAAGAATAGTAAATGAAGCGAAAAAGAACAAAAAAAGAGTTTGTGCAATTGGGACTACTTCTATGCGTACGATTGAAACATCTGTTTCCACCACAGGAGATTTGAAACCATTTAATGGATGGACAAATAAATTTATTTTTCCACCCTACGAATTTTCGATTGCAGATAGCCTTATCACCAATTTTCATACGCCACTTTCTACCTTACTAATGATGATCTCAGCATTTTGTGGGCATGATTTAATGATGAAAGCGTATCAAGAAGCAATAAAAGAAAAATACAGATTCTATTCGTACGGTGACGCAATGTTGATTTTATAAATCAATTGCTTAATTTAAGAATGTAATTCGTTTTCTTCCCTTTTCCTAGAAGGATGAATTTGCCTTGTATCAAATCTTTATTTGTCAAAACAAATTCTTCGTTTACCTTTTCTTTATTGACAGAAATAGCATTTGCTTTTAATTCTCTTCTTGCTTCGCCATTTGAAGATAAAAAACCCGATTTTGACGACAAAGCATCAATAATTGTCAAGCCATTGTTTAGGTCGCTAGCTAGAATAGTTACTTGTGGAACCCCTTCAAAGATGCTTAAAAAATCTTGCTCATTTAATCCCATTAGATCAGCTGAGGTAGATTTACCAAATAATATATTTGATGCGATTATTGCATTTTCTAGATCCTCCTTACCATGAACTCTCAGAGTAATGTCTTCTGCTAATTCTTTCTGAAGTAATCTTAAGTGCGGGGCTTCCTCATGTAAAACAATAATCTCATCTATTTCACTTTTCGACTTCAGGGTAAAAATCCGAATATAATTGACGGCATCTAAATCACTAGCATTGAGCCAAAACTGATAAAATTGATACGGCGTGGTTTTTAATGGATCAAGCCATACACTTCCTCCTTCCGTTTTACCAAATTTTGTCCCGTCTGCTTTCGTAATGAGTGGCGTGGTAACAGCATAGGCCTCTTTGCCAGATTTCCGTCGAATTAATTCCGTCCCTGTGACAATATTCCCCCACTGATCCGACCCGCCTAATTGCAAGATGCAGTTTTTATGCTCATTTAAATAGTAAAAATCGTACCCCTGTACTAACTGGTAGCTAAATTCTGTAAACGACAAACCGGTTTCCAGTCGAGATTTCACTGAATCTTTGGATAGCATGTAATTGATGGATATATGTTTCCCAACATCACGAATAAAATCGAGAAACGAAAAATCTTTAAACCAATCGTAATTATTCACCATTTCGGCCGCATTGGCATCGCTTCCAAATCGTAAAAATTTTTCCAATTGTTGTTTCACACACGCAACATTATGGTTGAGTGTTTCAGCATTTAATAAATTTCTTTCTTTTGATTTTCCTGAAGGATCCCCAACCATTCCTGTTGCACCACCCACAAGAGCGTATGGTTTATGGCCAGCAAGCTGAAAATGAACAAGCGTCATAATTTGTACAAGATGACCTACATGGAGAGAGTCAGCTGTTGGATCAAAACCAATATAGCCGCTCGACATTTTCTCATTGAGTGCTTTTTCGGTACCAGGCATGATATCATGAATCATTCCTCTCCAACGTAATTCTTCAATAAAATTTGCTGGCATTTTTATTTGGTTAGATTTTTAAACACGTCTTCTAGGGTCTTTTTTTCAATGGTTAAGTTTAGAATTAACCAACCTTTCTTTTGGGCGAATTGTGCCATCTCTTTCCGCAAATCAATCTCTATATCGGAACCTAATAGCCAGCCATTTTTAACGGCTTCTACTTTTGTTACTCCGGGAATACTTGTTAATTGACTTTTAGTGATTGGCTGATCAAATTCAACATATATCGTTTGTTCACCTTTTGTTTCCTGTAGGTTTAATGTTTTGTCATTTGCAACGATAGAACCTTTATTTATGATAACGATTCTATCACATATGGCCTCTACCTCCTGCATAATATGGGTAGATAACATAACCGTTTTTTCTTTTCCAATAGAGCAAATTAATTCTCGAATTTCAACCAATTGATTTGGATCTAAGCCAGATGTTGGTTCATCAAGTATAAGAACTTCAGGATCGTGAATGATTGCTTGCGCTAATCCAACACGTTGCCGATACCCTTTCGATAAGGCGCCAATTTTTTTGTTTTGCTCAAGCCCTAATCCTACTGAATCAATCATGTCATTTACCCTGCTTTTCAACTTGGGGATTCTGTAAATTCCCCCTACAAATTCAAGGTATTCCTTTACATACATGTCGAGGTATAAAGGATTATTTTCAGGTAAGTACCCAATTAACTTTCTTGTTTCTAAATTATCAACATCGACTTTTAGACCACACACGTTAACTTCTCCTTTATCAGAAGGAATGAAGCCACTAATGATTTTCATCGTGGTTGATTTTCCTGCACCATTAGGCCCTAAGAAACCAACAATTTCACCTTTTTTTACGGAAAATGAAATGTTATTTACAGCAGCTTGCTCGCCGTAATATTTAAAAAGATTTTTTACTTCAATTGACATAGCTGACGAAGGTAATTAAAAAAGATTAATTGGTCTTTAGTGACGCATGTTTTGATGCATAAAAGGAATAGAAAAAAGCAAAAAATGTTACGCCAGTTTGTGTTTCTAATGAATCTTCCAGAAGAAAAGAAATCAAAGATAGTCCTATAAATATTAAGCCTAAATAATTAACATTTCGCCATGTAGATTGAAAAAACGCCAATTGGATATAGGTAAATAAAACCAGGCCTATTATCCCAAAACTTAACCAGGATGTTAAAAAAGAATTGTGTGCACGAATTCTATTTTTTTCCAGAAGCAGGGAGTCATTTTCGTTATATTGTTGTTCAAATTTATCGCCGACATCGCCTACGCCAACTCCAAACAGCCAATTTTCTTTTATTATTTGCCATGCTGTTTTCCATGATTCAATCCGCTGTAAAAGTGAATGCCCGTTTGGATTTGTAGAGTGATGAATCTGATACCTAAGACCATATAATCGCGCTCTTAATCCAAGGCCAGTTTCATGTATATCCGCATACCCATTTTCAATATTATGTACATCATCTTCATCTAGTTTATTTACTCCGTTTTTGTTTGGGAGTAATTCTTTCGATGCTAAATATCTTGTCAAGGTTATTTTTAAGGGTTGCCTTTTTAAATCAAGGCTGTCAAATGAAATACTGGATTTTTTATTCCAAGCATCCTTGAGTTCATTGGATTGATTTATGGGGTTGATTATTTCCTTTTCATTGCTAAAAAGAAATCCAATTGTTACTAGTAAGATGGTCAGGCAGATGAGTACCCCACTAATTAACACCCATTTCCTTTCTCGGAAGTATAGTATCGCATAAAGTATAAAAACCACTAGCAATGAAATTATTCCAGACAAAATTTGGCTATAATAAGTGTAAAATACAAACCAAGCGGCACAACCAATTAATCCTAAAGAAAACCGCTTGAATTCTCGGGATAAAAACAAACAAATTCCAATACCAAATGCAAGTAATATACCGTATCTAATATGAGATCCAAACAACGATAGTTCTCGTATATCTTTTGCTAAGTGGGTATTTAATAAAAATTGATAGTGGCAGAAATTTATGATTGAAGTCACCAATAAACTTGAAATCAATAATAAATAAAGTTTATTACGATCTGATTTCACAATAGGCTTCGCAATGAGAATAATTGAGACAACAAGCAACGGGGCTTTTATTCTTAAATCGTTGATTCCATAAGAAATATTATGGCTCCAAAGAAGGCTTATAGCATGTAAAAGATAAAAAGCAATAAGTAAGTGTAGAAGATGATTTTCTTTAATTCTTTGCCAATAATTTTTAAAATCAGCTTCCAGCAATAAATTGGCAACACATAACATCATCGTTATAGACATCAGAAACTTGCTACCCACAATTCCTATAAGCATTAGCGCTATAAGCCAAAAGTGTATCGTACTTGTTGTCTTTGGGGATAATAGTTTTCTGGCTGCCTTCACCTTTCGTCCTTAATTTTTCAAAATGGCATCGTAAGAAACTTTATTAATAGCAGTTTCAATCGCTTTTATGACCACGGGATCGTGTTGAAAGGAATTAATAGTTCTACCCTTTTGAAAATAATACCTGGAAACAATTTCATTTTCAAGTAATTCAAGGATTTCTTTCTTTTTGTTTTCTAAATCAAGCGCTTGGTTTGGACTGACTTTTTCCAATGTTTTTTCATATTCCATTTTTATTTCTTCAAAAACACCTTCCTTTTCCGCGGACTCTTTCATTTTTTTTAATGCTTCTTCCGCTAGGGAAGTATAATTCAACTTTTCCTTTAAGACATAATTCTTAAACGCTGTGTACTCTTCCTCTGTTAAACGAAATTCATCCGCCCCCTTAATTTCTTTTTTAGTGGCATGGTATTCTGTAGCATAATTAAATAGAATGTTTTTGGTAAACAACATGGCTGACAAACGGCTCAACTCTTCTTTCTCAATAGCAATATCAGGGTCTATGCCTCGGCCATCAATTACTTCACGGCCATTTTTTGTTTTGAATTTGCGTAACAAAGAATCTGGAATATCCTTTGGCTTAGCTCCGGTTTCTTTATCATAATATTCTAATCGTTGAACACATCGACCTGAGGGAGTATAGTATTTTGCGATGGTAATCTTTACTTTAGAGCCATATTTTAAATCGTAGGTGCGTTGCACTAATCCCTTGCCATAACTTTGCTCCCCAATAATTACCGCTTTGTCTAAATCTTGTAAACTCCCAGCAACAATTTCGCTAGCGGATGCAGAACCTTCATCGATTAATATGATTAAAGGAAGTCCCAATGCGATAGGTTCTTCCATCGTTTTGTACACATAGTTTTCTTCCTTAACTCGTCCTTTTGTAAACACGACCACTTGATCTTTCGGCACGAATAAATTAACAATCTTTACAGCTTCAATCAAAAGTCCTCCTCCATTACCTCGTAAATCTAAAATTAATTGATTCATGCCATTTTTTTGCATTTCTTTAATTCCTTTTTTCACTTCTTCAGCAGCGGTTTGGGTAAAACTGTTCAATGAAATATAACCCACTTTATCTTTAATTATTCCGTAATAAGGAACATCTGGAATTTTTATTTCATCTCTTGTTATCTCGATGGTTTTCTTTCCTTCATTTAATCGTTCAATTAAGACTTTCACCACCGTACCTTTTGGACCTTTTAATGCATCTGAAACTTGGTCAGTGGTCTTTTTAAACATCGTTTTACCATCAATTTCCAAGATTTTATCGCCCGCCATTAAACCACTTTTTTGTGCAGGATTTGATTCATAAGGCTCACTAATAACTATATAATCATCCACTTTTTTTATTAGCGCTCCAATTCCGCCATATTGCCCTGTTGTCATTAATCGATAATCTTCGATGTTCGACTCATGGTAATATACGGTATAGGGATCCAGTTCTTTTAACATAGCGTCAATAGCCACTTTGGACAATTTACCTGGCTGTAATTCATCTACAAAATAGAGTTCCAAATTTTCATAGATCTGATCCATTAACTCTAGGCTTTTTATCACCTCAAAGCCATTGGATTGGGCTTTTGTCCCTAAGGAAATGAGTAATAAGGCGCTAAAAAATAGTGGTTTAAGCAGGAAGTTTTTGTAATGCATTTTTTATCTTTTTTATATTATCAATGATTTTATATTCTATTTCATCTGCGTCTTTTCTTTCTCGGCAGATGTATACCATGGCAATATCAACACTAATTCCTTTCAAAATTAGCAATTCTTCTAAGAGTTCTTTGTTTTTTCTAATTCCCTCACGCATGCATCGTTTGATGTAATTTCGATCGTGTGCTTTTTTAATAAATTTTTTAGGCACACTTATTAAAACCTTAAACGAAGGATTTTCTTCCACTTGTATTGTGTGATAGGAAAGGAAAGGAAAACCATGTATTTTGACACCTTTTTGAAAGACCTCTTCAATTTTCTTTTTACTGCATAATCGGTATTTTTTTCCAAAGGTGAAGTTCATGCTTACAAATGTAATGAACTTGTTGACAGCTAGCCAAAAACAAGGTTGTCATTTATTATGTTTGTCTTTTCTCCCTGGGGCTTGATTTAATCCATCTCGACTCAATATCCAAGTATTCGTTTTTTGTTTCAAGGATATCTCCTTCTTTTAATTGTGTGGTATGATCTATTAATTTCCCTTTGTGTAAGGTAATTGAGTAGCCTCTTTTTAGCACGTTATCGGGGTTAAGGGCATTAACAATGCTTTCAAATGCACCCAATTGATCGGCCGCGCGCTTGGTTTTTTGACTTATAACTCGTTGGATACGAGCTTTATATTCGATAAATAAAAAGTCACAATTTTCAACTTGGTTTTTTGAAGATCGTTTAAGATCAGTTCCCGCTTGCTCTATTTTTCCTTGCAACCTTTCAATTAATTGCCTGCTTGAAAATGACATTTTTGTTGAAAAGAAACTCAGTTCATTCCATGCTGAAAGTGTGAGCCTAGTTCGAAGTTGCTTTAACAGGGCTATGGAACCCTTAAAGTCTGATTTGGTATAGGAAAAGCAGTTGCGACTTTTTTCTTTTAGGGTGTATGAAAATCGTTGAAGTGATGCATCGAATTCTTTAAAATTAACCAAAAGGAATTCCGCTAATTTGGTTGGCGTAATAGCGTGTCTAAATGAAACCATTTCTGCCACGGTTAAATTGGTAGAGTGGCCAATTCCGGTTAAGATGGGCAAAGGAAATTCGGCAATGCTTTTACATAAATCGAAATGGTTGTAACACGAGAGCCCCACTTCGCCACCGCCCCCTCTGATGATTAGCACAACATCAAAATGATGCCGAACTTTATTAATTTTATTTAAAGCTTGAATGATCGATTTTACAGCAACATCCCCTTGGAGATAGGCAGGAAACAAATGAGTTTGAATCGTGTATTTATTGTTTGATTCCTCCAGCATATGCATAAAGTCAGATAAGCCTTTGCTTGATTCCGCTGAAATTACAGCAATACGTTTTGGCAACAATGGAAAAGGCAAGTTTTGATTATTATTTAAAATGCCTAAATCAGCCAGTTTTTTGAGGGTTTCGTCCCGTTGTTTTTGAAGTTCTCCCAACGAATAGGAAGGGTCAATATCAATTATTTGAAGGCTTAACCCATAGGATTCATTGAAAACAATTTTAACACAAAGTAATAAATTGGTGCCTTCGCTCAAAGGTTCTTTTACGACCTCAATAAATCGCTTGTTTATTTGAGTAAATTGGGTTTTCCAGATATTGCCATTAATTTGCGCCACGATTTTATCCCCTTCTTTTTGAACAAGTTCGGGGAATGCGTGACCACTTGGGTATAGGTTTAACTTATGCATCTCTGCTTTTACCCAATAGGCGCTGTGGTAGCGATCTTCAATCGTTTTTTTAATGGAAGAAACTACTTGTTTAAGGGTAAATACCTGTCTATTGTCCATTCAATTAAATAATGCCACTTTCACTTTCAAGATCTAAATATTCTTGTACAATTTCAATTGCATTGGCAACTACATCACTTAGCGCAACAATATAGGTTCCCTCTACAGCCAGTGAAAAAGCATGTCGAATGGCATCAATTTCAAGTGTAACCACTTCATACGAAGTAGTAGTATCAGATTCTTTGATGCCATCAATAATTAGGTCGATAATTTGTTTTTCAGTTCTACCACGTAAGTATTTTTCTTGTCGAATAATAATGTGATCAAACATTCGAGCGGCAATTCTTGCGCATTCTTTTATGTCGTCATCTCGTCGGTCTCCAATACCAGAAATTATCCCGATTTTTCTTTTCGCATCTACACTTTGAAGATAATCTTCGATCCCACGATAGCCAGTTGGATTATGAGCAAAATCAATCATCACCTTAAACTTGGAAAATTTAAAGACATTCATTCTACCAGGTGTTTGCGCAGCCCCTGGCAAGAAAGTGGTTAGGGATAATTTAATATCTTCTATTTTGAATCCGTATAAATAGGAGGCAAGGGTTGCTGCAAGGACATTCGCTATCATGAATTTAGCCTTTCCGTTCATTGTTAAAGGAATAATTGTCGCTTTTTCAACTCTAATTTTCCAATCTCCCTTTTTGATGGTTACAAAACCATTTTCATAGATAGCAGCGACGCCACCATTTTTGCAATGCTCTAAAATTGCTTTATTATCCTCATTTAAACTAAAAAGGGCCACATTACAATCCAATTTAGCGGCAATTTTTAAGCAATATTCGTCTTCGCCATTTAAAACAGCCCACCCATCTTTTTTAATACTCTCCACCACTACGGATTTAACACGGGACAAGTCTTTTAAGTCGTGAATGTCACTAATTCCGAGGTGATCTTCTTGAATATTGGTTATTATCCCAATGTCACATCTGCTAAAGCCAAGTCCTGATCTCAAGATACCTCCTCTTGCGGTTTCTAATACGGCAAACTCAACATTTGGGTCTTTTAAAATATATTCGGCGGACATCGGGCCAGTTGTGTCACCCTTCTCCATTAAATGATTTTGAATATAGATACCATCGGAAGTGGTGAAACCCACCCGGAAGCCATTATTTTTTACAATATGAGCTATTAATCGCGTGGTTGTAGTTTTACCGTTCGTTCCTGTAATTGCAATAATTGGAATTCGTGAAGGCTTTCCAAGTGGATAAAGCATGTCAATAACTGGAGCGGCAACATTTCTAGGCAATCCTTCTGAAGGAGCTAAATGCATCCTAAATCCTGGCGCAGCATTAACTTCTAAAATAACCCCGCCATTTTCTTTTAATGATTGGGTAAGGTTGTTCGCCATAATATCAACCCCACAAACGTCTAAGCCAATAATTCTCGAAATGCGTTCTGCCATAAAGACATTCTCGGGATGCATCATATCTGTTACATCTATCGAAGTACCACCGGTACTTAAATTTGCGGTCGATTTTAAATAAACGATATCGTCTTTCTCAGGAATTGAATTAACGGTCATGTTCCTTTTTTCTAACAATTCCAAGCTGTTTCGGTCAACATTTATTTCAGTCAACACATTCTCATGGCCATAACCTCTTCTAGGATCTGAGTTTACAATTTTAATTAATTCTTCGATTGAATTAATGCCATCTCCCACCACGTGAGCTGGCACTCTTTGCGCAGCGGCAACAATTTTATTGTCAATAACTAAGACACGATAATCATATCCAGTTATAAAACGTTCAACTATAACTCTTCTGGAATATTTTTTTGCATATTCTAATCCCAAAACGGCGTCCTCCCAACTAGTCACATTTATTGAAGCTCCTTTGCCATGGTTCCCGTCAAGCGGTTTTAATACAATCGGGTAGCCGATTGACTTGATAGTTTCTGCTAAGTCTTCTTCATCGACACAAATAGATCCTTTTGCAACAGGAATTGATGCAGCATCTAACATTTTTTTTGTCTGTTCTTTATTGCAGGCAATATCTACCGCAATGTTGCTTGTTTTACAAGTGATGGTCGCTTGAAAACGCATTTGATTTATTCCATAACCTAATTGGATCAATGAATTAGTACCTAACCTAATCCATGGTATATCGCGTGATTTCGCTTCATCAACTATGCTACCTGTGCTTGGTCCAAGACGAACTTTTTCACGAATTTCTCTCATCGTTTGAAGATCTGCTGTAAGATTATAGTCGTCTCCGTTAATGATAGCTTGTGCAATTTTTACGGCTGATTCGGCAGCAAAAACACCCACTTTTTCTTCTAAATAGTTAAAAACCACATTATAAACGCCTTTTGTTTTTGTTTCACGTGTCCGTCCAAAACCAACATCCATACCCGCCAATGTTTGAATTTCTAAGGCGATATGTTCAATTACATGACCCATCCAAGTTCCTTGATCTACCCGTTGAAAAAAACCGCCATGGCACCCTTCTGAACATCGATGTGTAATAAGCGAAGGAATTAATAATTCAATACGTTCCCGAAAACCCGGTATTTTATTTGTCGGCAACTCTTCCAATTCTTCCAAATCCAATCGCATTTGGATTAATTTTTTTCTTGCAATACTCCAAATGTTTGGTCCTTGTAGCGCTTGTATTTTTAATATTTTCATGTCTAAATCAGTTTATAAGCTTACCTTAATAATAATGGATATAATTTTTGTCTTTATATTGAGGGCTAAAATTATTTTATTTTCTTTTAAATCCCTAACTTTGCACTCTTTAATAAACTAATGGGCGTTAAATTATTTTCTGGTAGAGCATCACTTGATTTGTCTTCTCGAATTGCCGAGCATTTTGGCTTGCCGTTGGGAGATGTAAACGTAACTGTTTTTAGTGACGGGGAGTTTCAACCATCTTTTGAGGAAACTGTGCGTGGACAAGATGTTTTTATTATTCAATCTACCATGCCCCCAACTGAAAACATTTTTGAATTACTCCTACTTATTGATGCAGCAAGAAGAGCTTCTGCTCGAAAAATTATTGCTGTAATTCCTTATTTTGGATTTGCTCGTCAAGATCGAAAAGATAAGCCACGGGTTGCAATTGGGGCGAAATTGATTGCCAATATGCTAATTGCTGCAGGAGTAGATAGGGTTATGACAATGGATTTACATGCAGATCAAATTCAAGGTTTTTTTGAGATTCCAGTCGATCATTTATATGCTTCTACCCTTTTCTTAAAAGAAATAAATAAATTAGACAATGGTAATTTGGTAATTGCCGCTCCTGATGTGGGGGGGGCAAAAAGAGCGAATTCATATGCCAAAAATTTAAATTGCGGCTTAGCGCTTTGTCATAAAAATAGAAAACGCGCGAATGAAATCGCTGAAATGACTGTAATTGGTGATGTTGTGGGCAAGGATGTTATTATCATTGACGATATGTGCGATACAGCCGGAACATTAACCACAGCAGCAGATTTGTTAATGGAAAAAGGCGCACTTAGTGTTCGAGCATTTTGTACACATGCCGTCTTGTCTGGACCAGCATTTGAACGCATAAACAATTCTAAGCTAACAGAAATTATTGTCACTGATACAATTCCTCTGGCGAAATCAAGCCCGAAAATTCGTGTTATTTCGGTTGCAGATTTATTTGCAGACGTAATTAAAAAATTGGTTAATAATGAATCAATTAGTTCACATTTTGTAATCTCTTAAATAAATAATAAATGAAAACAGCACAATTGAGCGGTTCGCTTAGATCGAACGTAGGGAAAAAGGACGCTGCGCTTATCAGAAATGAAGGCAGGGTACCATGTGTATTATACGGTCAAGGTACCCAAACACATTTTTCTGTTAGTCGGGTAGCAATAGATAAAATTGTATTTTCTCCTGAGGTGTATCAAGTAGAGCTTGATATCGAAGGAAAAAAAGCGATGGGAATTATCCGAGAATTACAACAACATCCAACAAAAGACACCATTCAGCACGTAGATTTCTACGAGTTAAGTGAAACAAAACCGGTAAGTGTAAAATTACCAGTTCGTTTAGTTGGTTCCGCACGAGGTGTATTAGCCGGTGGTCGATTGATGCAGGTTTTTAGAAATTTATCTTGTGTCGGATTACCTTCTGCTATTCCTGATGCCATTACCTTGGATATAGCCAAGTTAAAAATTGGACAATCAATCCGGGTAAATAGTATTTCTATTCCAGGAATAACTTTTTTAGATCCTGCGAATGCAGTAGTTGTTTCGGTTAAAATGGCAAGGGGTGCAATTAAGCCTGCTGCTGATGATGATGAAGAATAAGTCATATAATTTTTATATTAAACCGTTGAGATTTATTCTTAGCGGTTTTTTTTTGTCAAAAAGTTTCGGTTTTATCCTTCCTCTAACAAAAGCGATTAATTTTGTGCTTAATTAAATCTAATAAGTTATAAAATGATGGAAAGTGTTTTAAATATATTTAATATCCAACCAATAAATAATGGCGCTTCTACGGGTCAGAATTGGATGGATACAACTGGTGCGAAGATTGATTCTTATTCTCCCGTTGACGGGAAATTAATTGCGTCGGTAAAGTCTGCCACCCCAGCAGATTATAATGTAATTATTGAAACGGCACAATCGGCATTTATCGAATGGAGAAAAATTCCCGCGCCAAAAAGAGGTGAAATCGTTCGTCAGTTAGCAGAAAGAATAAGGTTTTATAAAGAACCTCTTGGAAAATTAGTTTCATATGAAATGGGAAAATCACTTCAGGAAGGTTTAGGGGAGGTACAGGAGATGATTGATATTTGTGATTTTGCAGTAGGCCTATCTCGCCAACTTTATGGTTTAACCATGCACTCTGAAAGACCAGGACACAGAATGTATGAGCAATATCATCCTTTAGGAATTGTTGGGATTATTTCTGCTTTTAATTTTCCTGTTGCAGTTTGGAATTGGAATAGTGCATTAGCTTGGGTTTGTGGTGATGTTTGTGTTTGGAAACCATCAGAAAAAACACCTCTAACGGCTTTGGCGTGTCAATTTATAACGAATGAAGTCTTTAAGGCGAATGGAGTTCCAGAAGGGGTTTCATCATTGGTTATCGGCGATGCTGAAATCGGCAAGTTGATGGCAAATGATCCACGTGTACCCTTAATTTCAGCAACGGGCTCTACTCGAATGGGAAAAAGTGTTGGCGCTTTAGTTGGCGCAAGACTTGGAAGGGCATTGTTGGAATTAGGAGGAAATAATGCCATAATCATTGCGCCTAGTGCTGACCTAAAAGTGGTTGTCCCTGGTGCTGTTTTCGGTGCTGTTGGAACTGCTGGACAACGATGCACATCAACAAGACGATTGATTATTCACGAAGAAATTTATGATAAAGTGAAAGATGCCATAGTGAAAGCGTATGGGCAACTAAAAATTGGAGATCCGCTTGACGTTAACAACCATGTTGGGCCTTTAATTGATAAAGATGCGGTTCATAATTATTTGGAAGCAATTGAAAAAGCAAAGGCAGAAGGTGCAATCGCCCTAATTGATAGCGAAGTGTTAACAGGACCTCAATATACTTCCGGTTGTTATGTGAAACCAGTAATTCTTGAAGCAAAAAACCATTATTCCATGGTTCAACACGAGACTTTTGCTCCGATTTTATATTTAATGAAGTATTCGGGGGAACTTTCGAATGCAATCAATCTTCAAAACAATGTTCCTCAAGGTCTTTCTTCTGCCATTATGACAAATAACCTCAAGGAAGCAGAAGCTTTTCTTGCTAATTCCGGATCTGATTGTGGCATTGCGAATGTGAATATAGGAACTTCTGGAGCCGAAATTGGAGGTGCTTTTGGAGGAGAAAAGGAAACAGGTGGAGGAAGAGAATCTGGTTCCGATGCTTGGAAAGTTTATATGAGAAGGCAAACGAATACGATTAATTATTCGGATAGTTTACCCTTGGCGCAAGGAATTAAATTTGATTTATAGTTTGTTTTTACATTACCATGGGGTATAACTAAAATGCCCCACAATTTCAGCACCAAATAAAACATCTTCCTTTTGGGGTCCGCAACAAATGTTGTGAACTATGTAATATCGATTTGTTCCAGGAACTTTTTCGTCGATTACTAGTCCCACATGCCCTCTTGCAATATTCCAAAAAACTAGTTCGCCGGGTTTATAATCGCTGCCTTCATTACTTATGGGTAAACTAGTGGCATGTGAAGTGAAAAAAGGGATTAATGTACTGCATCTTCGGTGATTAATATTGGCATCAAGAATAGGGTTGCCGTAGCGCCTAGGATTAGCTTTAACATCCTCATGAACTAATTTTTGCAAATCAATGTTAATTGCACGATAGGCCCTGATTATTACATCGGTACAAACACCTTTGTTCGCAGGAACGTCTCCATTTGGGTAATTCAATACGACATATGCGGGGTCATAGGTGACTTGTTGCGTGGCTTGCCATTTTGCATGATTAATGACAGCTCGAATACTATCGCCTAAGTCCAGTTCATTTATTCCTATTTCATCAACTTGAACAGTATCTTTAACTACTCTGAGATCGGGTCTTTTTTCATTAATTTCATTACCACAAGAGAATAGAAAAAACAGAAAGGCAATTTGAATTATTTTCATGGTCGGTAAATAATTTTTGTTTGAAATTAATAAAAATCTCCATACGAGCAGTTAATTATCCGTTTTTATGCGCTTATTTCATTGTATGATACAAGGGTAATTCCCTATCTTTGTGGTTAAATTATTTTTATGAAATTATTGACTGTGGGTAGTGTGGCCTTCGATGCTATTGAAACTCCCTTTGGTAAAACAGATAAAATTGTAGGTGGAGCAGGTACATATATTTGTTTTTCTGCTGCATTTTTTTTAAAAGAACAAGGAATAATTTCTGTCGTTGGGGAAGATTTTTCTGATGAAACACTCGATGAATTAAAAGCAAAAGGTGTAAACCTTGACGGCCTTCAGATCATTAAAGGAGGAAAAACGTTTTTTTGGTCAGGAAAATACCATAATGATATGAATTCCCGAGAAACGCTTGCCACGGAGCTAAACGTCTTGGGTACCTTTGATCCAATAGTACCAGAAAATTATCAACATGTAGACTACCTATTATTGGGCAACTTAAGTCCGCAAGTGCAGCGAACGGTTATTGAGCGCTTAGTTAAGCGACCAAAATTAATCGCTATGGATACGATGAATTTTTGGATGGATATTGCGTTAGACGAATTGAAAAAAACCATTAAATTAGTAGACGTAATTATGATTAATGATGAAGAAACAAGGCAATTATCAGGCACGTATTCGTTGGTTAAGGCCGCTTCGATTATACAGGCAATGGGACCCAAAATTGTGATAATTAAAAAAGGAGAGCATGGCGCTCTTTTGTTCCATGGCGACAAAATATTTTGTGCGCCCGCCCTTCCATTGGAGGATGTTTTTGATCCAACAGGTGCTGGTGACACATTTGCAGGAGGATTTATGGGTTACCTTGCCTCAACAAACGATATAAGTTTTGAAAACATGAAAAGCGCTATAATTGCTGGTTCAGCTCTCGCATCTTTTTGTGTGGAAAAATTTGGGACAAATCGCTTGAAGGAAATTACCAAAGAAGAATTAAATCAGCGAATTGAACGCTTTGTAGAGTTAGCTCAGTTTCAAATTAAGGAAATATGAGTGACTTTATCTTTTTTATTGAAAAAATAACCGGTCTAGGTCAAGCCGAGGATCTCGTGGTCTTGGGAAAGGAAGCTTCGGAAGTCAGAAGTCAATTTGAAGATTTTTTACTCGAACAAGAACGTTTGGAGCAGGTTGCCAAATTACTCGCAAATGAAAGCGGAGAAAAATTTGAACCCTTTGATTTTGAGTCGCCCAAAGAACAGTTTTACATGGCTTATAAAAAGTTTCAGGAGATTCGAAAGCAACAAGTGGGATTAAAAAATGCACTTGAATCCGAAAATTTGAAGCTCAAAAAGTCCTTGATGGATCGGCTCAAGGAGGTTATTGAAAAAGAAGAAAATATATCCGTTGCTCATCAAGCTTACAAGGAAATCCATGAGACATGGAAAAAAATTGGCGATATTCCAAGAGAGAAAAGAGATGAGGTACAGCGAGAGTATTCACGTATTCTTGAGTTTTTCTTTTATACCATGAATATTTATCGTGAAATTAAGGAGCACGATTACAAAAGAAATGCTCAACTGAAGCAGGGAATCATTCATCGTCTTCAAATGTTGAGGAACAGCAAGGAATTAATTCGACATTTAGAAACGAATTTACGTCTATTACAGGATGAATGGGAGGAGATCGGTCCGGTTGCAAACACGGAGTGGGAAGGAATAAAAAATAGTTATTGGGAGGCTGTACGGTCAATTTACGACAAAATTAACGCCCATTATGACGAACAACGCACTCTTTTAGCCGACAACCTTCTAAAAAAGAAGCTTTTGATTCAAAACTTACAGGAAATCATACATCAAATCGAGGAGAATAGCGACCCTAAATTCTATGAGAAGAATACAATCGCGGTTTTAAAACTACAAGAGGATTGGAAAAAAATTGGTCCCGGTTCAAAAAAAGAAAATGATCTCGTTTGGACTGATTTCCGCACCTTGTGTAACCAGTTTTTTGGGGCTAAAAAAGTGGCAAACAAAAAAATTGAAGCGCAAGTTCAGGATAACGTGGCGCTAAAAAAAGGATTGATTGATCAGGTAAACGCGATTAATAAAGACACTGATTGGAAGTTAACTGCCGATAAAATAATAAAAATTCAGCAAACTTGGAAAACAATAGGTTCTGCAGGGCATAAATTTGAAAACAAGTTGTGGACCGATTTTCGGGCAGCTTGCGATGCTTTTTTTCATGCACGTGAGCAATTTGGAAAAGAGCAAGCGGAGGAATTGACAAAGAATTTGGAGTTAAAAGAAGCGCTTATTGAATCAATCAAAACCTACGTTATTTCAGATAAAACAAGTGCCCTTGCTGATTTAAAAGTATTTAGCCAATCATTTATGGCAATTGGTCATGTTCCTGTTGCTAAAAAGGAAATGATTTTTGGCGCTTACAAGAAAGCAATCGATTCAAAATATGCCGATTTAAAGCTCGAAGGAGGCGAACGGGCAAGTTTGCTTTTCTCAGCCAAACTCGATGTGATGAATGCAAGTCCTGATAAAACAAAGCTCCTTCAGAAAGAACGGTCCGATATAAAGCGACAAATGGATGCTCTGCAGCAAGAGGCCTTACAATATGAAACAAATTTGGGGTTTTTCGCAAAGTCGAAAGGAGCCGACGCCCTGAAGTTAGAAGTGGAAGCTAAAATTGAAAAAATTAAACTTGAAATTATCCAATTAAGAGGTAAATTAAAATTAATTCCGAATGAATAGTTTTGTAAACGCTATTCTTTTAGCGCTGACGTTTCCATTAATTATTTTAACAATTATTGTTGGGTTTGATCTTCCTGTTGAATTACTACGAACATCGGGCAAAAACTTATCTTTCGTCGACGAAGCCTTCCTAATATTAGCATCGCTTATGGGACTTATTGCTTTAAGACGTAGCGTAAAGCGCTGGATGGGAATGAAAATAGTGAATACGACAGATCGTTTTTTATTTTCTTTTGAGGTAAGTACTTCACGAAAAAGAAGGGTGGTTACCTATAATTTAATCGAGTCGAGTGTAATGCTTTTCCTTGCTTTTTCTATTTTTAATTTGACAAGTTTGGCGCTTATTCCCTCTCTTGTTTTAATCAGCTTTTCAATCGATAACATTGTTTTCATTTTATTGGGGTATAAAGGCAGATTTCGAATTGGGTTGAGTTCTAAAGCACTAATTGTTAGCGATAGAGAGGTTACTGTGCTTTATTTTGAAGGATTAAGAAAAGTTAGTATCGAGCAGCAAACCATTTATTTTGATTACATAAAGGAATTGCAATTGTCTTTTCCCACAAATTGCATCCGTGATGAAGATAAGGCAACTATTTTTAAAGGTCTTAGCGATATTGTTGATAAAGAAAAGGTGATGTTTAGTAAAGTGGAGTAATGGAGGCTGTTAGAATCTTAATCGTTGAAGATGACTTGTCTTTTGCTCACCTGGTTCAGCATCAACTTGAAATGTTGGGTTATGATTTGCAAAGCGTTTTAATTGTTAGTTCTTTATGCGAAGCACGAGAGGCTAAAATAGCATTCGACGCAGAGGTGGTTTTGTTGGATTTAAGTATTTGCGACTCTAGTGGAATTAATACTTACGATGAAATCAATAAGTTATACGAATTAGCATCTATTATAATTCTGTCTGGTCTTAATGATAAGGATCTTGCTTTACAAATCGTAGCTAAGGGTGCGCAAGATTACGTGTTAAAAACAGAAGTTAATTCTCAATTATTAGATAAAACCATTCGTTATGGAATACTTCGTAGAACTTTTCGAATAGGAATTTATAATTCCGAAAAAAAATACAGGGATGTTTTTAACCGGTCTCCTTTACCTGTTCTTCGTCTCATTGATGATTCTCTAACCATTGTCATGGCAAATCCTGCCGCATTGAATCTATACGAAGCCCAAATCGACGATATGATTGGGAAATCAATGTATAGTTTTAATTTTTTTCAGGATCAACGAATAGAAATAAACACCACTTCTAATTTTATAAAAAAACGGTTAAAACAAAAAACGATTAAAGGGAGAGAAATTATTAATGAAATCGTTATCAATAAATTGGAAAATGAGGTTGGAGCATATATTGCTTTGGTGATTGATAGAACGGAAGAATTGAAGTTCGAAAAGCAAAAGTTTGATGTAATTACACAAGCGGAAGAAAGGGAAAAGAAAAAAATTGCTAGGGAATTGCATGATGGCTTAGGGCAACAACTCGTCCTATTGAATTTACTTTTTCAAAACATCACCCCACAACAAGAAGAAGAAGCACAGTTTAATGAAA
>Ga0247836_1000161_pt1 | contig 121575 bp, 138 predicted proteins | sample LaCruzMarch2015__4_FD_187116 | JGI IMG/M metagenome (GOLD analysis project Ga0247836, IMG submission 187116) | Freshwater microbial communities from meromictic Lake La Cruz, Castile-La Mancha, Spain - LaCruzMarch2015_14m | ecosystem: Environmental > Aquatic > Freshwater > Lake | place: Spain...
AGCTCAATGCCAGGATAAAACTCTTGAATCCAACTAGTTGATAGACTTCTTCATTGAAGCTCTCAACAGCAGAAAGCCACCTGAAAGGGTGGCTTTTTTGTGGGGTTTTGTTTGGTTGATTCCAGGCTTTGCCTCGCCTTGCTGGACATAGCCCTTTGTAGCAGGATTGCTCCAGGATCTGGTTTGCCATGTCATGGCTTTGGTGCTTCGATAGGCCTCAATGCACGTGAAGCGTGCCCTGCAGCGGACCTTGGCTGACCATGATGGATCCAGCAGTGTCATGAGCCATTTTCGGCAGTGGATTCGGACTGGTTGGCTGGCTTACCGCGTTTGGGATCGTCACGATTGCATTGATCTTAGTGCTGCTTTCGCCTATCACACGCTTCAATCCATCTTTCCTGTACTCCTGATCGCCCTTGCAATGGCAAGCCGCATTCTGGGAAGAGATGAGGGCTTGATTGATCAGATCGCCTCTTTCGCAGATCAATTCCTTCCGGATTCTGCATCGCCTTTCATTCAATCCACGCTGGCTAAGCTCTATAGCCAGCGTGGCGGAGCTGGTGCCTTTGGTGTCGTCGCCCTGTTGGTGACTGCCAGCAACACTTATCTCACGCTTCAGCGGGGAGCGGATCGGCTCTGGGGTCGGAGGCATGCTTTGTCAGGCCCCTCTCATCAGCCTGTGTCACGCCTCCAGCAGTTTCGTCGATTTGTCGTCCTGAGAGTCAAGGCTTTCGCTTTGGTGGCGGTGGCCGGTTTGCTGCTTGTTGTCACTCAGGTGACCAGCAATCTTGCCATCATCAACCCCCAGACTTGGATGTCTTTATTCAGCGTTCAACTCCCCTGGTTGCTTCGCCTTTCTCTGCCGGTTTCAGGTTTCACCGACTTGATGGTTTCGGTGTTGGTGTCCTCAGTGGTTGGTTTCGCGCTGCTGAGAATCATTCCATCAAGGAATGTCCATGCAGGCCCCTTGCTTCCCGGTTCCCTGCTGATCGGCGTTGCCTACACACTCTTGAATGTGGCAGTTGGACGGAGCCTGGTTTCGCTTGGCAACCGTTTTCAGGCCTATGGCGTTGTCAGTGGTGTGCTCGTGCTGACGCTCTGGGTCTGGCTGCTGGGCTTGATCCTCTATTACGGAATGGCGATCAGCGTTGTGGTCAGCCGCCGAAGCCGGGGGGGGCGATCCACACCTGCTTCCTAGCCATCCACTTCCTATCCAGGGGGCAGGATAGAAAGACTCGAAGATCGACGGATGACCCGGACCGGCCTTTCCCTGCGCCCACTGCCAGCAAGCCTGATTCTGCTCTGCACTGGTGTCGGCGCCATTGCAGTGATTGGTTTTCTTACGTTTGCCGTGGTGCCGGTTCTGGTGGGGGCTGGTTTGCTGCTGTCCCTCCTGGCTGGAGCAGTTGTTTTTGGTTGGGCCGGGATCGAGGCTCTGGCGGCTCTGGAGCGCTGGATTGAAAATGACCCACGCTTCAAGCGCTGATGGAACGCCGTTTCCCCTGGGTCCCCCTCGCCCTGATCGGTCTTCTCCTGCTGGCGCCTGGGCCTGTATCAAGGTTCTTGCTGAATGTTCTAGGTGGTTTAACTCTCACGATCCTGATCCTGCCCTTGCTGCTGGTGGGTGGTGGCTTGATCGCCTGGCGCCTGTTGCTCAACAGAGTTCAAACCTGCCCAGCCTGCGGCATTTCCACAATTGCCGCGGAAGTCTGCCCAGCCTGTGGTTCCTCGCTTGCGTCGACGGCGGAACCAGAACCATCAGCCGGCGGGGCTGTGGCGGGGGGCCGATACAGCACCTGGTCTTATCAATCGTCGGTTTTTGATTTTGTGAAGTGCGGGCTTCAGGATGAGTGGGACCCGTTGCCCACCCAGGACCCTGACGCTCAGGCCTGTGATGTCACGATCGATGTTCAGGCACGAGCAGTATCTGATGACCCAAGTGCCTGAGGATTCAACATCTGAGTTGCACCCTTTATCTTCATTTCCTCCCCGCTGCGTCTTTCCCCACAACGTCCTTCCCAACCTCTTCCTTTCCCCAGAACGCTTCCAGCAAATTCCTCCAAAGGGATTCCTGTTTAGGGTCTTTTGGATGCTTCTTGTCAAACCTTTCCTTTGAATGGGTCAGGGCGTCGGTTGGGGAGTTGGTTGCAGTTCCTTGGGAGGCCCGTTGATTCCCGACCCATTGTCGGTAGATTCAATCTCTGCAAGGCGTCGCTCCCGCATCCAGAGAAACAGGGGTGCTCCACAGGCGAAGGCCAGGGTGAAGCAGCACAACAGCGCCAGCCAGAGTCCGCGAACCCGCAGTCGGCGGGCCTCCACCACCATCCAGAGGGTGATCGCCGTGGCCCCAATCAGCAAATCCCTTGAGAGTGACTGGGCTGCCGGGTTGGCATTGGCCAAGGCAACGAAGGTTGAGAGATCAAAGGCGTTGCCGCTGGCTTGGATGAAGGCGATGTTGGCCATCCAGGGAAGGATGGCTCCAGCCACGGCCAGAACCAGATAGACCCACTGAATCCAGGGGAGCACTTGCTTGTTGGATGGATTCATAGGTCTTCTTCCAGGTCGATGATGTTCAGCTGCATGATCTCCTGCTCGACCTGCTGCAGCACCTGCTCACAGCGCTGGGAATAGGCGAGGGCTCGGCGGTAGAGATCGGCCATGGCTTCCACTTCGAGCTCATCGGATTGCAGTTGTCCAAGGGCCACCTCCAGGGCGGTGCGGGCCTGGTTGTAGGTGAGCTCACTGAGTTCCCTGGCCCAGCTTTGCTGGGCTGTTTCCGCGCCAGCTGACCGGTTGGCCTTGGGTTCTCGCTTTTTTGCGGTTGTCATCGTCGGTTTCCCCTGGTGATCATGGAGAGTTGGCCTGGCTGTGGGCGTTCTGGTAATCCATCTTGTTGCCTGTGATCCGTGCTTCTGCACGGCCATCGGCCCATTGCACGTCCAGCAGGCTGCCGGCTTCCACCTGGTGAACCGAGCGGACGACGTGCCCGGATTCCCCACGCACCAGGCAGAACCCCCGCTTCAGCAGGTGCTGGGGCGAAAGGGCTTCGAGCAATTGACCCAGCTGAGTGAGATGCCGCCGTTGCCGGTTCAGCATCAAGCCGGGCCGGCACTGGTTCAGTTTCTGAAGGCTGGCATCTGTGCGCTCCCGCTCGAACCGAAGCCGCCAGGCGAGTTGGTTGCCGAGCTGCGCGCGGATCGCACGGAGCTCCAGCCCGGCGCTGTGGCGATCCGGCAGAAGGCTCACCACGGCGGCGGTGGGTGTCGCTGCCCGGCAATCGGCAACCAGATCGGCGATCGTCGTGTCATCTTCGTGGCCCAGCCCGGTGACTACGGGCACCGGGCACCGGGCCAGCTCCCAGGCCAGCTCCTCTCCATCAAACACGGAGAGATCCTCCCGACTGCCCCCTCCCCGGGCCAGGACGATGGCCTCCACGCCAAGCGCTACAGCCCGGTTGCCGACGGCCCTCACGGCACGGCAGATCGCGGCTTCCACTGGACCCTGGACCGGGATTGGCAGCAGGATGATTCGGGTTGCTGGCCAGCGTTCGGCTGCCGTGCACAGCATGTCGGCCAGGGCCGAACTGGGCACGCTGGTCAGCAGGGCGATCACAGCTGGGCGCTCGGGCAGGGGGCGTTTGCGCTCTGCCGCGAACAATCCGGTGGGCAGAAGCCGTTCACGCACTTGCTCGAAGCGGCGCAACACACTGCTCAGGCTGGGGCGTATGTCCAGCACCTGGACGCAGAGCGACCCTCGGGCAGGCCAGAAGTTCAGTTTGCCCACCACCGTGACGCCATCGCCGTCATCAGGCCTGAAGCTGAGCCTGGGCAGCAGGCTGGCCCAGGCCACGGCGGAAATGGACGCGTCCCCGTCGACCAGGCTCATCCAGAGATGGCCTTTCTTGAGCTGGGGTCGGGAGACCGTGGCGGCGAGCAGAAAACGGGGAGCAAAGCCTCTCTCCAGCAGCTTGCCGATCGCTGTGTTCAGCTCAAGCACGCTGTAGTGGGGCAGCCCATTGCCCATGGCAACGGGCGTTGGACCTGTGGGTTCAGCGTTCAAGGCGCCCGTAACACAACCCCCAATAGCAGCTCAGCCCTCCGGCAATGATGGCCATCGATTGGCCCAGGCGATGATCTGAGCGGATCAGCCCTATGGCAAAAATCACCAGGGCTGTGCTCAGCAGGCGAGAGCCATCCCTCCGATTCTTGGCATATAAGGGAGCCACGCGATTGCCTGGAACACAGTGTTCACGCAGTCTTGCTGATCCTGGGATAGCTGCGTGGGCTTGCTATGGATCCCGACTGGCTCAGGTCGGGCTTCCGCTGGCAAGATCGGCCCAGAACCGGGAGTCAGCTGATCACGTTGAGGAGCAGTGCCAGCAGTGCTGTGCTCAGCAGCCCGAGGGAAGCAAGCAGGCGCACCAGTGGCCCCATCGACAGGCCCAGAGTGGACATGAAGAAAAACCGAAATCTGGATGGGTCTGTTGTACCGGCCTTGGCAAGGCCAGGTTGTGGCCTTGATCACGCTTTACCCGGCCTCAACAGGATCAGCGCACATGGCGCGCTCCGTCCACCGGGTGGTAAGCCTCGCCGGTGGTTTCTTCGTAAACAATGGCCGGCAGGCCGGTTTCGAACATGGTCTGGAGTGCTTCCTTCAGGTATGGATTCCAGCCACCGGTGGTCACCTTGCCGTGGCGAACTGTCCAGTCCCAGGTGCCTTGCAGATCCCTGGGGATGCGCCCTTCGCGATCGCGGCGGGCGACGAGGTCCTGGGATTCAACCAGCCCGACCAGGATCGGATCCTTGCCGTAGGCGGGGGTGATGCTGAGCTCCAGCCGCACTGGGTCTTCCTTGATGAGGTGAAGTCGGAAGCGGGGTGGCAGCTTCAGGGTGCGCAGCACGGCTGCCACAATTCGGGTTCTCTGGTCCAACGTTCGGCCTCCGCCGGGAATCTGCTCGTCGCCATGGTTTTACCAGTTGGCGGAACCAGCCCAGGCTATGCAGTGGTGGGGCCGGATCTGCAAGCGAGCAAAGCGTGGCCGCTTCAGCTGGCCTCCGGCGGTACGGGGGACTCCTCGTTCCCAGGGCTGAACCGTACCGTCAGCAGGTCGTCGCGGATGAGCTGGCCACTGGGATCAAGCAATTCAGGGTGGACAGTGAGCCGTCCCGTTCGGTCAATCTCTGCGCCCGTTCCGGAGCTGGGGGGGGTGCTCGGGTGCAAATCGCCGGGCCGTGGAACCGCCTTGAAGCCCCGTGCCATCACCCGAAAAGCCTGCAAAAGGAGGAACAGGAAACTCGCTCCGTACAGCAACGGGAAAAGCTGAGCCATGGGGTCGCCTGGGGAACGGATCAGCGGAGGTCAGCTGGTGGTTGATCCATCCATCATTGCCTGGATGTGGCGGCTTGAGCGAGCTTCCAGGCCCAGAGGCTGCTGCAGGCAGCGCCAAAAGCAAGGAAAAGAAGCAGAAAAGAACTGGTGCCCATGATCGGTTTACAAATGTTTGCAAATCTTAGCTGAACCTGGTGGGCTTCCGGGGTTGCCCATTCGGTTCCGTCGCCAGCCGGCTCCGCACTTCGTCACATCTTCGGCCTGGGCGAGTCACCGCTTGCTGCCCTTTCGCCATTACGGTCAAATCAGAGCTTGAGAGTCCGGATTTGTCCTTGCGATCTTTCCAGCGCAGCGCTGTGCTGTCGGCCATTCCCCTGGCTCTGGTGCTGGCTTCCCCATCCCTGCTTGAGCAGTCCGTAACGGCCCAGTCCCAGCAGGCTCCCCGCTCCGGGCTCTCGCGCCAGTCATTCGTAGCTGAAGCTGTCAATCGCGCCGGTCCGGCTGTGGTGACGATCGACACCGAGCGCACAGTGGCCAGTTCGGCCGGCTCCGGAATCCCCTCCAGGCTGCTGGCTGACCCCTTCTTCCGCCAGTTCTTCGGGGCTCCCCAGGCCCAGATGCCAAGCCAGCGCAAGGAACGGGGGCTGGGCAGCGGTGTGATCTTCCAGTCCGATGGCCTGATCCTCACCAATGCCCATGTGGTCGAGAAGAGTGATCGGGTCTTCGTTGGCCTCAAGGATGGGCGCAGGGCGGAAGCCAGGGTGGTGGGGCTCGACTCCCTCACCGATCTGGCCTTGTTGCGGCTGATCGGCCCTGGCCCTTGGCCGGTGGCCACCCTCGGAAACTCCGATGCGCTTCAGGTGGGTGACTGGGCGATCGCCGTTGGGAATCCCTTCGGCCTTGACAACACCGTGACGATGGGAATCATCAGCAACCTCAACCGGAATGTGAGCAAGCTGGGGATCACCGATAAGCGGCTCGATCTGATCCAGACCGATGCGGCCATCAATCCCGGCAACTCGGGTGGCCCCTTGCTCAACGCCGATGGTGAGGTGGTGGGCATCAACACCTTGGTGCGCTCGGGGCCAGGGGCGGGGCTTGGCTTCGCGATTCCGATCAACCGGGCCCGCAGCATTGCCAAGCAGCTGTTGGCGACGGGGAGCGTCAGCCACCCGATGATCGGAGTCGGACTCGACAACCTCCCCCAGAACCTTGGCCAATCTGTTCAGCAGGGAGCTCTGGTTCGCTCCGTGATGCCAGGCAGTCCGGCTTCCCAGGCTGGGTTGCGGCCTGGCGATGTGATCGTGGCGGCGGCTGGACGGCCAGTGGCAGGCCCCGCCCAGATGATCTCAGCAGTGGAGAGCAACGGAGTGGGGAAGGCAATGGAGTTACGGGTTCTGCGGGCCGGCACGACGCTTCAACTTCAGGTGGTTCCCACGGCAATCGCTCAATCGGCCCAGGGACGCTGAGCGACGATCCAACGGGTGCACTCAGAGCACGTCGTGGGAGCGGACCGGTTGATTCCCGGACCCATGGTCAGCAGCGGATGCGGGGTTGGCTAGGGCGTCCTGGGATCCACCACCAAAACGTGTAGGGGATCCCAGTTGCTGGCGCATCACCCAATCGGTGGCAGCCCGCTGGGCTTGCCAGGCATTGAGCAACTGCTTGGCCAAACCCCGCAGCAGCTGGGCATCGCCGGTGGAGTCAATGACGCGGGTCATGCGCTCCAGTTCAAATTTCTGGCCGAGGGTGAGGGCGATCGGTTCGGACATTCCTGGCAAGGCGGTGGATCATTGGAACCTCCCTAATGCTAAGAAGTGTTTCGATGGTCCACGTAACAACCGGTACACAGTTAAGAGACGCCTGTCAGGATGTCCCCACCCGGGCTCTGGAAATCTGCGTTGCTCCGCGGGGCGTCAGTGGTGCTCCCGCAGTTCCTCCACGCAGTGGGTGACACAGTCCCCATCGTCGAGAGAGCAGGTGGTGATGCATTCGAAATAGGCTTCAACCGAGTCCCACTGCCGCCCTTCGGAGGATCCGTAGCCAGGCGGATGCTGGTTGCTGTTCAGCTCGGCTCCGGTGGCTGGCTGGTTCAGGACGGTGTCACCGGCGGGGATTGTGCTGGTCATGAGCCTGGCTCCAAGGGGATGAGGTCACGGTATGAACATGGTTTGGCCAGGGCAAGCGAAATGAGTCTTCTTGCCTACAGAAGTGTGAAGTTGTTTGTGCTTAGCCTCAGGCCTTCGCCTTGACTCTGGCTGCCCGGGCTTTCTGTTTGTCCCGGTTGGCGCTTTGTCGGGCATCGCGCTGGCGGCTGGCCTCGATCTCCAGATTCTGCTCGGCTTCTTCCTGCTTCTTCGCCTGGTAGTAGGCGTAGTCGCCCCGGTAGAGCACCAGTTCGCCATCCCGGAGCTCAACGATCCGGTTGGCCACCCGCGAGATGAAGTAGCGATCGTGGGACACCAGCAGAGCCGCCCCCTCGTACTCCCGCAGGGCCTCCTCCAGCATCTGCTTGGCGGGGATATCGAGGTGGTTGGTGGGCTCATCCAGCACCAGCAGGTTGCAGGGTGACAGGAGCATCAGGGCCAGGGCGAGCCGGGCCTTCTCGCCGCCGCTGAGCTGGCCGACCGCCTTGAACACGGCGTCGTTGCTGAAGCAGAAGCTGCCCAGCAGGGAGCGAACCTGGGTCTGGGTCCAGTCGGGGACCGCTTCGAACAGGGTGTCGATCACCGTTTTCGCGAGGTCGAGCGCCTCGGCCTGGTTCTGCTCGAAAAAGCCCGCCACCACGTTGTGCTCCCCAAGTTGGCTGATCCCCTCATCGGGCCGCTCCAGACCCATCACCAAGCGCAGCAGGGTGGATTTGCCCGCGCCGTTCGGTCCGACGAAGGCGATCCGATCCCCCCGTTCCACCTCCAGATCGGCACCGAGAAACAGAATCGACTCGCCGTAGCTGTGGCTGAGGTCTTTGATCAGGGCAACCTGGCGCCCGGACCGGGGGGCATCTGGAAATCGGAAGCGAGGTCCGGAGAGGCTTTCCACCGGAGCCTCGATGCGCTCCACCTTCTCAAGCAGCTTTTCCCGGCTCTTGGCCTGGGTGCTGCGGGTGGCACTGGCCCGGAAGCGGTCGATGTAGGCCTGCTGGCTGGCCAGGTCCTTCTGCTGGCGATCGAAGGCGGACTGGGTGGCTTCGCGCTCCAGTGCCTTCTGCTCAAGGTGCTGGCTGTAGTTGCCCAGATAGGTGCGGGAAATCCCCCGCTCGGTTTCGACGATCTGATTACAGACCCGGTCCAGAAAGGTGCGGTCATGGCTGACCACCACCAGGGGCACCGCCCGTTCCACCAGGTACCCCTCCAGCCACTGGATCGTTTCCACATCCAGGTGGTTGGTGGGTTCGTCGAGGAGGAGCAGATCGGGATCCTGCAGCAGAATCTTGCCCAGGGCGATGCGCATCTGCCAGCCTCCGGAGTAGTCACCGACGGGCAGGTCAGCGGCTGCGGCGGTGAAGCCGATCGTGGGCAGGAGCTTGTCGATCCGGGCTTCGAGTTCGTAGCCGTGCAGCGATTCGAAGCGGCTGTGCAGACGCCCCAGTTCGTGGATCAGATCATCGAGATGGACGGGGTCGTTGGCCGCCTGCTCGCTGGCCATGGCGTGCTCCACCTGGTGCTGGCGGATCAACACCTCGGCCGCCTCTCCGAAGGCCTGGAACAGCTCCTCGCGCACCGTGCGGCTTGGGTCCACGTCGAACTCCTGTTTCAGGTAGGCGATGCGGGGGTCGCCCTGGCGCACCACCTGGCCGCTGCTGGGCTCCTCCAGGCCGGCGATCAGGCGCAGCTGGGTGGACTTTCCTGCCCCATTCACCCCCACCAGGCCGATCCGATCGCCGGGCTTCACCTCCCAGGTGACATCCCGCAGCACTTCGCCGGTGGGATAAACCTTTGATACGCGTTCCAGACGAAGCACGGGAAGGGGGGAGCGCGTGATTACAGAACTCCATCATCCCTGGCCGACAAGCTGGCCCGGTTCCAGGCCGCGCACTTCGCCAGACTGCTGGCAACCCCCGCCACTGCTGCGTGTGATGGTCAAACGGCTGGAGCAGGTGGCGGCGCTGGTGGTGGCTGCGGGGCTGGCGCTGGTGAGCTACTGGTTGTTCTTCAGCTGGGCCCAGGGAGATCGGTTGCCGCGCCATGCTCCTCAGCCGTCACCGGCTCGGCTGGAACCGCTCCGGCCCCCGTTGCCGGCAAGCCCCTAAAGCCCACCCCTGGCTTTGACAAGCCACTGCTTGCTGGCGTCATCCAGCGATGCCAGATGGTCCTTGATGGCCGCTTCGCTGACCGGCAGGTCCCATTCGGAGCCCAGGGCGAGAATCCGGTTCATCGTTCCCTTCGGATCCTGAAGGGCCTGGCGGAACAGGGATTGGGTCAGGGCGTCGTCGTCGCGAATTCGCTCGTAGAGGCGAGCGGCGTTGGTGTCTGCCATGGACGGTCCTGGGCCAGGCGGGAAAGGTTCGGGATGACCCTATGGGCTGAGGCCAGCTGCTGGCGTTGCCAGGCTTGGGGTTGTGGGATTTTGGCAACAGCCTCGCAGCGGTTCCTGCTGCCTTGACTCAGGCGGCGCAGGGAGGCTCGGCCTCGCCGTGCCCGCAGGCGGAGGCGTCTTCCATGGTGCGGGCATCAAGGCACAGCACCTTGCGGAGCTGGGCGTAGTTGGCGGCCAGGGGTTGACGCCCCTCCTGGAGAGCGGCGTACTCGGCCCTCTGCAGAACGTGGTGCAAGTGGGTGAGCAGGTAGGTGCTGATCACGGCCGATACCAGCACATCGCTCTGCTCGGCGCTGCGCCGACCGGAGCCGGCCCTGGCAGGGGACCGCTTCTCCAGGCTGCGGCCCGCCGCGGGAGCGGCCCCCGCGGCGGGAGAAAGCGCAGTCGCGGCAAGGGCTTTCCGGCCTGATTGGCTGATGTCTTCGCGGACGGCCTTGCTGACAGGCTGAATGGCTGGCTGGCCCATGGCTGGTGTGCGGAGCTGCCCAATCATAGTGCTGGATAGTATCCAAGTGGATCTCTGTACACTCCCTGGTATCGCGTGTGATCCCTGGGGCCCGTGGCCACCCGTCAGAACTCCACGAGCGGACGGCCCAAGTCTCCGCGCATCCAGGTGGTGCTCCCCGAGGATCTCTGTGATCGGCTCAGCGCTGCCGCCGAGGCAGAGTCCCGTACGGTCAGCAACATGGCCAAGGTGCTGATCCAGCAAGGCCTCGAGCGGCTTGAGCAGACCCAGGCCGCAGCTCTGGCCAAGGGGGAGCCCCCCCTCTCAGCCCCAACTGGTGACCGGTTTCGCAAGGCCCTTGAACAGCAACAGCGCGAGCAGCCCCGGCGCCTGCGCGGGCTTCCCCGGCGTCTGAGGCTGCCCCGACCCAGCGCCTAGGCAGGTGTTGGGTCGGCCCGCACGCCAAGAATGGTCGGCCGCGACGCTCCCGTCACCGATGGCAGGCAGCCGGGATGCTGATGCTGATGCCACCAGGCCAGCAGGGCAAAGGCCAGGGCTTCCCGGTCCGATTCACCGATGCCGAGATCGGCGAGGGGGCGCACCCAGAGGCCCCGGCAGCGTTGCCGGAGCTGGTCGACGAGGGCACAATTTTTTGCCCCACCGCCGGCGATCACCAACTCCAGGGGGCGGGGGCCTCGGGCCAGGTCGGCAGCCACCACGGCGGCACTGAAGGCGGTGAGACTGGCCAGGGCATCGGCCTGGGCCTGGCCGGGTTCAGCCCCCCCGCCCCCTGCCGCCTCCAGATCGTTCAGCCGCCGCTCAAGATCGGCTTGACCGAACTGCTCCCGTCCGGTCGACTTCGGCGCCAGAGCCTGGAAGTAGGGCTCCTCCAGCCAGCGCCGGATCACCGCTTCGTTGGCCCTGCCCCGCCGTGCCCACTGCCCATCGGCATCGAACCGCTGGGTGCCATGGCTGAACCGGCTGACCGCCAGGTCGATCAGGGTGTTGGCCGGGCCGCAATCCCAGCCCCGCACCGGGGCCTGCCGGTCAGGTCCCGTCACTGGGGGGAGCAAGGTGAGGTTGGCGATACCGCCGAGGTTCAGCAGGGCACGCCAGCCCCCGATCGGGGGCAGCAGAGCCGCATCGGCGGCCGGCACCAGCGGTGCTCCGTGGCCACCCAGGGCAAGGTCGTGGGCCCGCAGATCGAACACCACCGGCCGTTGCAGCAACTGCGCCAACAGCGGGCCTTGCAGCAACTGCCAACTGCAGCCGCGCCGCTGCGCCGTTGGTGGACGATGCCAGAGGGTCTGGCCATGGCAGCCGACCAGGCGTGCCAGGCCGGTCGGGTCGCACTGACGGGCGCAGGCGGCCTGGTGTTCGGTCACGGATTCGGCCAGGTCCAGCAGCGCCGCCGCCGTGGTCGGTTGCCCCTGGCCGATCGCGATCAGCTGGCGGTGGAGGTCTTCGGGATAGGTGAGAGAGTGGCTGGCGAGCAGGCGCCAGCGGGGCTGCTTCAAGGGGCCGTCGAATTTGACCAGGACAGCGTCGATCCCATCGGCGCTGGTGCCGCTCATCAGCCCCAGCACCGTGCAGCCAGTCAAAGCGCAGGCATGCCTTCCAGGGACTCCACCGAGCCCATCACCACCAGCAGGTCCCCTTCACTGAGGACGTGGGATGCCGGCGGGTTCACCGACAGGTTGTTGATCGGACCAGCCGCCAGGATGCTGACCTCATAGTTCTTGCGCAGGTTCAGGTCCCGCAGCGAGCGGCCGATGAAGGAGCGGGGCACCTTGATCTCCTCGATGCTGTTGCGGTCGTCGAGCCTCAGCCGATCCAGCAGGTTGGGTCGCATCAGCTGGCGCCCGAGTTCCTCACCCTGCATGCGGGAGGGGAACACCACGGTGTCAGCTCCGACGCGGCGCAGCATTTTTTCGTGAAGGTCGGAGGTGGCCCGGGCGATCACCTGCTTCACCCGGCTGCCTTCGCTGTCCTTGACGATCAAAGTGGCGGTGATACTGGCCTCGATCGGTTCGCTGATCCCCACGACCACGGTGTCGAGGTCAAGCACCCCGGCGGCCCTCAGAGCTTCCTCATCGGTGCAATCCAGCACCCGCCCTTCGATGGCGGGGTCGATCTGGCGAAGTTCATCGATGGCCCGCTGGCTTCTGTCCACCACAAGCACATCGGCGCCACAGCGAGCCAGCTCCTTGCTCACGGCGGTGCCGAAGCGGCCGGCGCCGATCACCGCAAAGCTGTTCGGCTGGCCGGAGGAGGCCCCTTGCCACTGCCACCAATTGGTCATCCAGGATTGTTGCGGAGATCGTCATTCTGTGACCAGCCGCTCCTGGCCAGTCGTCAAGACAAGGGTTCGGGCCTGGAGGGCACCAGGCCGGCAATTCAGCGATTCGGCTGGGGGGTGAAGCGCAGGTAGGGCTTCACTTCCGTGACTCCCTTGCTGAACTTGGCCCGGGCGTCCTCGGTGGAGATCGAGGGCACCACAACGCAGTCTTCGCCGTCCTTCCAGTTCACCGGGGTGGCGACGGAGTGATGGTCGGTGAGCTGGAGTGAGTCGATCACCCGCAGAATTTCGTCGAAGTTACGGCCGGTGCTGGCGGGATAGGTGATCTGCAGACGCAGCTTCTTGTTGGGGTCGATGATGAACACCGAGCGCACCGTCAGGTTATTGAGGGCGTTGGGGTGGATCATCCCGTACAGGTCGCTGACGCTCTTGTCGGCATCGGCGAGAATCGGGTAATCGACGCTGGTGTTTTGGGTTTCGTTGATGTCGCCGATCCAGCCCTTGTGGCTTTCGGCGGAATCCACGCTGAGGGCGATCGTTTTGACGTTGCGCTTCTCCCATTCGGGGCGCAGCCGTGACACCTCGCCGAGTTCGGTGGTGCAGACCGGTGTGTAGTCGGCAGGGTGGGAGAACAGCACGACCCAGCTGTCACCGGCGAAGTCGTAGAGGTTGATCGGACCCAGTTGGGAGTCCTGGGTGAAATCGGGAACGGTGTCGCCGAGTTGAAGGGCCATGGGAGAGGGGGGGGGTGGCTTCGGCTTCGATGCTGCCACAGCAGCAACGATCACAGGCCGAACTGAAGGCACACCAGCCAGGGGACCTGCAGGGACCTACAGGCTGGAGTTTGCAGCGGATTGGCCGGATTCAAAGAGACGGTCGCGCAGCTGGTGGAGCCCCACCCCCTGCGTGGCTGAAACGAACAGGACTCCAGGCATGAGCTCCTCGGCCCGCTCCAGTTCGCCGGCCGGGCAGCGGTCGATCTGGTTCCCCACCAGTTGCCGCGGCGCCTGGCAGTCCATTGAATCGAGGATGGCCTGGACGGTGTTGAGCTGCTCCAGCCAGGCCGGATCGGAGAGATCCACCACGATCAACAGGCCATCCGCCTCCAGGGTCTCTTCCAGGGTGGAGCGGAAGGCTTCCACCAGGGGCGGCGGCAGCTCCCGGATGAAGCCCACCGTGTCGGTGAGCAGGAGCCTGGCCAGCTGGCCGTCCGGCTGAAGGCCTTCCAGCCGCCGGGTGGTGGGATCGAGCGTGGCGAACAGCTTGTTTTCCGCCAGCACCTCCTCGCCCGCCACCGGTTTGGTGAGCGCATTGAGCAGGGAGCTCTTGCCGGCGTTGGTGTACCCCACCAGGGCCAGACGTCGCAGGCCCTGGCGCCCTTGGCGCAGCCGGGCCCGGTGTTCGCCAAGCTGTCGAACCTCGTTCTGCAGCCGGTCGATGCGACGGGCGATGGCACGGCGATCCTTTTCCAGCTGGGTCTCGCCGGGCCCCCGGGTGCCGATGCCACCGCCCTGCCGCGAGAGACTCTGGCCCCGGCCACTCAGCCGGGGCAGCCGATAGCGCAGCTGGGCCAGCTCCACCTGCAGCCGGCCGGCGCTGCTGGCGGCCCGCTGGGCAAAGATATCGAGAATCAGTTCGCTTCGATCACTCACCGGCAGATCGAGCAGGCGTTCCAGATGCCGGGCCTGGAACGGACTCAGATCGCGGTCGGTGACCACCAGGCTGGCCCCAACTCGCCTGGCTTCGAGAGCGGCCTCCCGCAGTTTCCCGTCACCCCAGAGCACCGGGTGGGCACCTGGCTGGCGCTTCTGCCGGATCAGCCCCACGGGCAGGGATCCGGCGCTGCGCACCAGGGCTTCCAGCTCGCCGATGTCACGCGCGCTGGCGCTGGCATCGCCCTGGACCAACGCCAGCAGCAGCACCCGCTCCGGCCCGGTCGCGGTTGCTGCTTGTTGTGCTTTGGGTTGCGAACGGGTCGGTACCGCCAGGGGGTCGCACAGCTCGCCAAGTTCCCCCTGCCGCTCGCACTGCCAGGGATGGGCCTCCTCCTGGCTGAGCCCATAGATGGCCGCTGGCCACAGGCCACCGGCAGCGGCCTGATCGGGAAAGCGCAGCCAGAGGCTCGGTTCGAGATCCAGCCCCACCAGGGCTTCGCTCCCCTGGGGCTCCAGGGCGGGGCCATGGCCGACGCAGCTGATCAGTCGCCAGGCCTGGCCCTGCCGCCGCGGCGGGTCGGGCAGTCGATCGAGCAGCGGGCCCGACTGCTCCAGGGGACCCACCCAGAGCAGGCGGCAGAGTCCGCGGCCATCCACCACCAGGCTGAGCGGCAGCTCCAGCTCGCGGGCCTCGGCGGCCAGCCGCTGCAGGCAGAGCAGCTCAGCGCCCCCCGTCTCGGGATGGCGGCGCTGGGAGAGGCGTTCCAGCCTTCGTTTCTGGGAGGGGCGCAAGCCGTTGACTCGGCCCACCAGAACGGCCTGTTTCAAGGGCGGCGGATCCGCAGGCAGGCCATGCCGGCGGCGGCGGCTCCGGCAACATCTTCCGGGCTGTCGCCCACATGCCAGACCTCAGCGGCGCTCAGGCCGAGGGCGTCGAGCGCAACGCGGAAGGGGATGGGACTGGGCTTGGCGGCTCCGGCCGCGCTTGAAACCACCACCGCCGCAAAGGCATCGCCGATCCCGAGGCCCGCCAGGATGCCGATCAGGCGCTGGTCGAAGTTGCTCACCACCGCCAGGCCGATCCCCGCGGCCTGCCAGCGGCGCAGGGGTTCGATCACATCCGGGTAGATCTGCCACAGCTCGGGAGCGGCGAAGTGCTCGAACAGCGCCTCGCCAAGCGCGGGCGAGGCCAGGGGAGCCTCGGCAGCGGCAAACACCGCTGCGATCCGCTCGGCCCACCAGTGGCGCTCGGCCCTGGCCAGTTCCTGGCCTGCCAGACCCGGGAAGGCAAGGGGGGGCGCCTGGCGGAACACGGCTCCGAAGGCCTGGTCAAGGGCCTCGGCTTCCACCTGGAGGCCGCCGCTGGCGGCCAGCTCCGCGTAGGTGGTGCCCACGGAGTGTCGCAGGCCGATCAAGGTGCCCATCGCATCGATCAGCAGGCCCCGGGGGGGCGGCAGCAAAGCGGCAGCCTGGCTGATCAAGGTGATGACGCGGCGTGGGGTCGGGTGTCTGAACGACTGCTCCCGAACAGGGGTCTGCCCAGGTCGCTCAGCCAGCCTGCCGCCACCCGAAGCTGGTGGGAGCGGCCTGGCAACCGGGACAGGTAGGTGATCTGGCGGAGGCGGTAGGCCGCCTGACCGGCCAGGGTGAGACCGAGGCCGGTCAGGCTGGCCTCGCCGACGCCAAGGCTGATCATTTCGCCCAGGTCATGCCAGAAGAACGGCTCCAGGGGTTCGCCAGCAAGGGAGCGCTGCAGGTTGCTGGCCAGGTGATTGGCCTGCTGGATGGCCACCTGGGCCGTGGCGGGCAGGGCCGCCCCATCCGCATCGGCGATGTGTCCCACGTCGCCGATTGCAAAGAGATGCGGGTGCTCCTGCAGCTGCAGTGACGGGCCGCAGAGCAGACGGCCGCGGCCGTCCACCGGAGCCGGGGGGGTCAGCTCCGGCGGGCTCACGGAGACGCCGGCGGTCCAGATCACCCCGTCGACGGCAAGGGTTTCCCGGCTGAGGGCTTCTTCCCCTCCAGGAGCGAGTCCGAGCTGGATCCGGCCTGGCTCCACCGCCAGGACCCGGGTCTGGGTCCGCAGGCGCACATCGCGGCGCAACAGGGCAGAGCGGGCCTGGTCGCGATTGAACGAACGGGCCTGGGGGAGCAACTCGGGCCCCTGCTCGATCAGCTCGAGCACGGCGGCACCAGCAAGCAGGTCGGCCAGCTTGCAGGCCAGCTCGACGCCGCTGGGGCCAGCGCCAACGATGGCCAGGCGCTGCAGGGGCCTCCGCTTCTGGAGCAGTTGGCAGACCAACCCCCGCAGGCGCTCGATATCGGCCAGGTTGTGGAAACTGATCCCATGCTCCTCGACACCAGGAACTCCGAAACTCGTAGGGCTGCTGCCGGTGGCCACCACAAGCCTTGCGAAGGTGAGTGCTCGGCCCTGCTCCGTGTGCAAGACATGGGCGCGGGCATCGATGCCGACCACCCGATCGCGCAGCCAGGCCACGCCACGGCCCGCCAACAGGCTGTCGTAGCGGGGGGCCACCTCCCAGCAGCGCAGCTCTTCGGAGAGCAGTTCGTAGAGAAGGGGCAGGAAGAGGAACCGTTCGTTCGGCTCGATCAGCAGGATCGGTGGCGGATTTCGCCGCTCGGCCAGGGCCAGGGCCGTGTAGAGACCGCCAAATCCACCGCCGGCGATGATGACGGGCCCACCAGATTCGAGCGGCTGGTCTGGACTGGGCTCCGTCATGCTGGGTAGGCAGGGGTGTGGATGGTGGATGGCTTAACCCTAATGAGCGCCGTTTAACTGCACGCGAGGACCTGGCACTGGATGATGGTTGCCATGCACAGTCTGACGATTTCAAGCTCCCCAGCCCACCCCCAGGATCGGGGGATTGATGCCGCCGCCGCCAATGCGGCGCTGGCGACGCTTGATCCGATCTCCCAGCTGCACTGGGGGCTGACGACCTTCGCCGAGTCCTTTGCTCTCACCACCAGTTTCGGCATCCAGTCGGCCGTGCTGTTGCACATGGCCAGCCGCATCAGCCCCTCCATTCCGGTGATCTGGGTGGATACCGGCTATCTCACGGCCGAAACCTATCGGTATGCCCAGCAGTTGTGCGAGCTCCTGCCGATCAGGCTGGTGGTGGCCCAGGCGGAGCTGGGGCCGGCCCGGATGGAGGCCCTGCACGGCCGCCTCTGGGAAACGGGGCAACGCGCAGACATGGAGAGCTATCTCAGGATTCGCAAGGTGGAGCCCCTGGACCAGGCCTTCGAGCGTCTGGCGGTGTCCTGCTGGGCCAGTGGCGTCCGCAGCCGCCAGACCGATCACCGCCGCATCATGCAGCACCTCGCCGTGGTGCGGGGGCGTTGGGCATTACATCCCCTGCTGGCCTGGACCAGCCGCGATGTGTACTACTACATGGAAGAGCATTCCCTGCCCCAGCACCCTCTGTTCGCTGCGGGGTATTCCAGCGTCGGCGACTGGCACTCCAGTGGTCCGGACAAGGCCTCGGATCAGGGTGAGTCAGAGAGCCGCGCCAGCCGCTTCGGCGGCCTCACCCAGGAGTGCGGCATCCACCTGCCCGGAGTGATGGGCGAGGGGATCTAGGTGGCGGGCCCTGGCCGGTGGCTGTTGATCGGCAACAGCCGATGGCACTGGGCTGAGGCCCAACGGCCGGCCAGCCTGCGCTGCTGGCACACCTCAGCGCCCGCCTCCCTTTCGGCCATCGAACTGGGCGGCCTGTGTGGCTGGGCCTGCGTAGGCAGCTTGCCGCTCGAATTCCAGCTGCCCCCCGAGCGACAGCTGGGCCTGGATCAGGTTCCCCTGGCCGCGACGCCCGCCTGGCTGGGGGTGGACCGGGCGCTGGCCGGTTGGCAGGCCTGGCGCCGCCACCAGAACGGCGCCGGAGGAGCCGTTCTGGTGGCCGATGCCGGCACCGCGCTCAGCCTCACCTTGGTGGATGCCCGCGGCGCCTTTGCCGGTGGCCGGCTGATGGCAGGGGCCAGGCTTCAGCTTGCGGCGCTCTCCACGGCCACCGCCCAGCTGCCTGCCCTGGCCCTGCCTGAAAAGTCGGACCAGCTCGACCCCTGGCCTGTGGCCACGGCAGCGGCGATGACGACGGGCTGCCTGTGGGGGCTGGCGGCCGCGATCGCCCAGGCAGTGACTGCCTTGCCCGGTGCTCCTCCAGCCGGGCTTTGGCTTACGGGCGGAGACGCCCCCTTGCTGGCGCCGCTCCTGGCAGAGCTGGGCCTGCGCTTCGAGCTGGCGCCAAGCCTTTGCCTCGAGGCACTGGTGGCGCTCAGGCCAGCTGGAGATCCTTGAGGATCTGATCGGCCATTTCCTCGGCCTTGACCTTCAGATAGATCAGCTCCAGCCGCCCCTCGGCATCGACCACAAAGGTGTGGCGAAACATCCCCATCGACTCGCGGCCCATGAATTTCTTGAGTCCATAGCTGCCGTAGGAGGCGGCCACCGGACAGGGGTCGGGGTCACTGAGCAGGGTGAAGGGGAGGTCGAACTTGGCGATGAACTTGCCGTGGCTGGCGGCACCGTCCTTGCTGATGCCGAGCACCTCGATACCGAGCTCGTGGTAGCGCTGCCACTGGTCGCGAAAGCCGCAGGCCTCCTTGGTGCAGCCTGGGGTGTCGTCCTTTGGGTAGAAGTAGATCACCACCCTCTTGCCACGCAGGGAGGAAAGGCTGACGGGGCTGCCGGTCTGGTCCGGCAGGGTGAAATCAGGGGCGGGATCACCGATGCTCAGGCCCATGGGGTTTCTGGCTGCAATGGGGCGAGCCTAGGGGGGCTTAAGGTCGCGGCTCACCTGTCCCTCCCATGGCTGTTGCCGCGCGTCTGGGCCTGCTTGGCGTGCTCAGCCTGATTGGCCTGGCCGGCTTGGTGCAACTGCCGTTCAGGCCCCTGATGCTCAGCAGCTCCAGTGGTGGCACCCCGGACCTTCTGGTGGCGCTTGAAAGTCAGGAATCCTTATTGCATCAACGCCAGGAGGCCTCGGTGCTGCTCAACCGCTTTGTCGGCGCTGAGATCACCCGCTTTTTCTGGGGTGGTTTCAGCGGCTACCTCGATGTGCTGGGCCTCGAGGAGCCAGAGGGGATGAATGCCCGGGTCAGCCTGGAGGATCAAGCCGTCCAGCTGCTGCTCAGCTCCCGGGGAGGCGCTGAAACCTATGTGGGCCGGGTGGAGGCCATCGATGGCGTTCCGCGGGGAGTGGTCTGCCGGGGGAAGGGGAAGCCGGCGGCGTTTCCGCTGCGCGGCTCGCGCCTGCAGTGCCCGGCGAGCTGGCGGCCCCTGCCGAATCTGAATGCCCAGGCCTAAAGGCCCAGGCGTCCAGGCCGTCGCTGGTAGTCGTGGCTGAGATTTTTCAGCAATTTCGCACTTGTTTACGCTCAGATCCCAACCTCTGAGGCCGAGTTATTGGCAAATGCAACTCAGGCAGCTATGTTAAAAATGTTGTTAAATCCGCCAGCTGTGCTCAAGCGTTTCGCCGCCAGTCTTCTTGTTGGAGCCGCACTTTCGGCATCCGCCCTGCCCGCTGCCGCTGCCGTTGACAATGACCTGCCCGTGCGGTGGAACACCGGTGGTGCTGTCTGGTCGACCGGCTATGACAAGTTCGGCACCTTTCTCGAATCCGGTGCCGTGACCGACCGTGGCCTCGGTGACGGAATCTCCCGTTCCGGATGGACGGCTGACGAAATCCGCGCTGGCCTTTCCAAGACCTACAGCGTCGATCTGGTCGGAGTCTCCCGCTTCCTCTACTCCGATGCCGGGGTGAAGTTCCTCAAGGATCAGACCCGCAGCTACTTCCCGTACTGGAGCATGACCACCTACGCGGTTCCTGCCCTGCGGAGCGCCATCATCGCCGACGCGGCTGATGGCAGCATCTCTTCAGCTGGGATCATGGCGGCCCTGCCCACCGATTTCCGCCTGGCAGACACCTGCAATACCTACGACGGTGTTCAGAACATCTGTGCCGAAGGCAAGTGCCAGGCAGGAACGGCCCAGTGCACCTCCCTGCTCTCCTGGTATGTCTTCCTGCCCGCCTGCATCCAGGCCAACCAGATGACCGACCCTGTGGCCCAGGTCCGCACGGCCCCCGCCCCCGCTCCCGCTCCCCAGCCCTTCACCCCCGAGCCGATCCGCGGCCTCTGGTGATCCAGTCCGGCTGGCTTCGTTCAGCCAGGTTGTGATTCAGCCCCGGGTAACCGGGGCTTTTTCATGGCCCAGTTCTGGCATCGGGCCCGGCCGCCTGCCGATCAGCAGGCTGTGCTGGAGCCGTTGGGGCAGGCTCGCGTTGAGCTGGGCGTTAAAGCACTCCCGCAACGCCGTGATTTCGGTGGCCCCGAATTCGGTGCTCAGGTTCGTCCGGTAACTGGCCCCGGATCCGAACCAGCGTTCCACCAGGGCGGGGGTGAGGGCCAGGGGCAAAGACTCCTGCCAATCCTGTTCAGCCACGCTCCAGCCCAGGCCCTCCAGCGCACCACGGAGTACCGCCAGCGTTGGGGTGGCTGCCTGTTGCAGCCATGGCTTCTCCAGGGGCTGGCAGGCCTGGAGCCGCTGGAGTTCCCGGCTGGGTTTGGCAATGGCCTGGCCTTGGGCGTTCAGCCAGGTGAGCAGGCTCTCGGCAGGACCGATCAAGGGGGCGCTGAACAGCAGCCGCAGTTCGGCATGGTCGCTGCTCAGGGCTGTCAGGGTTTCTGCCCATTGGCGCAGGGCAGCGTCCCCAAGCCCCTGGAAGGGCTGGCGCGCGGCCAGCCACTCGAAACGCTCGCCCGCTTCGAGCTGGGCAAGCAAGCGCTCAGGCTGCTCCGGTGCCACATGCCACAGCCGCGGTTGACGGAGGGCATCGAGCAGATGCAGGTGCTCCTGAAGCCGCTCCCGGTCATGGGGCTGGGCCACGGTGATCACCAGTCCCCCCTCAGGCGTGGCTTCGAGCGGATCGAGCGCCCAGAGCAGGGAGCGGGCCTCCAGGATCAGCACCCGGTCATGGCGTTGCCAGTCGGCACCCTGCCAGAAGCGCTGGCGCAGCCTGTCAAGCCTTTCCCCTGCCGCTGCCCCTTGCCGCTGCAGCCAGCGCTCCAGCTGGGGATCGGCAGGGCAGCTGCTGAGCAGCTCCCCTTGCGGGGAGCCCGTTTCGGCCATGGTTTCCGCAGCAGCGGCGAGGAGCGCCGCCCGGCGCTGCTGCAGACGCCCCTTCAGGGCCCCTTCCCAGCCAAGGCCACCGGGTTGCCAGAACACCTGCCCCTGCAGCCCTTTAGGCAGGTAGGTCTGGGCGACCCAGTGCTCGGCATAGGCGTGGGGGTAGCGGTAGCCCTTGCCATCGCCGAAGGCCTGGCCATCGCGGTTGCCATCCCGCAGGGCGGAGGGCACGGTCTGGCTGGCGGCGGTCCGCACGCTGTTGAGGGCATCGAAGAAGCCCAGCACGCTGTTGCTTTTCTCAGCTCCGGCCAGGTAGAGGGCGGCCTGGGCGAGGGGGTAAAGCCCTTCCGGCAGGCCAACGCGATCGAAGGCGGCCGCGCAGGCCTCCACCACCACGATCGCCTGGGGGTCGGCCAGGCCCACATCCTCTCCTGCGGCAATCAGCATGCGGCGGAAGATGAAGCGGGGGTTTTCGCCCGCCTCCACCATCCGCGCCAGCCAGAACAGGGCCGCATCCGGATCGGAGCCCCGCAGCGACTTGATGAAGGCGCTGATCGTGTCGAAGTGGGCATCCCCCTGCTTGTCGTAGAGCACAGCCCGCTGCTGGATCGACTCTTCGGCAATGGCGAGGTCGATCCTGATCCGTCCATCGGCACCGGACTCGGTCGTCTCGACCGCCAGCTCGAGGGCATTCAGCAGGCTGCGGGCATCACCCGCGGCCACATCGAGCAGGTGGGCCGTCGCGGCGTCGCTCAACAGCACCGGACGGCCGCCATAGCCCCGCTCCGGGTCGGCCAGGGCCCGCTCCAGCAGCCGGCGGAGATCCGCTTTTTCGAGCGGCTGCATCCGGAACAGCCGCGAACGGCTCACCAGCGCCTTTTTCACTTCGAAGAACGGGTTTTCGGTGGTGGCGCCGATCAGGGTCACGGTGCCGTTCTCCACCCAGGGCAGCAGGGCGTCCTGCTGGGCGCTGTTGAAGCGGTGCACTTCATCAATGAACAGCAGGCTGCGCAACCCGTGTTCGCCCAGGCGCCGCTGGGCAGCCTCCACTGCGCTGCGCAGGTCCTTGACCCCGGCAAGCACGGCGTTGAGGCTGCTGAAGTGGGACCTGGTGGTGCCGGCGATGATGCGGGCCAGGGTGGTTTTGCCCACCCCGGGCGGACCGTGCAGGATCAGATTGCCGACCCGATCGGCTTGGATGGCACGGCGCAACAGCCGGCCGGGGCCCAGGATCGAGTCCTGACCAACGAAGTCGTCGAGGCTGCGGGGCCGCAATCGATCGGCCAGCGGAGCGATCCGGCTGAGGATCTCCTGCCGCTGGTGCTCGAAGAGATCATTCACCCTCGGGGTGGAAGCTGACACTGAATCTGAGCAGATCGATGCCGCTGAAGATGAAACTGATGCCCACCAGCAGGCCGACCACCTGCAAAAGCCCGGCTGGGCCCATCGAGAGGATCAGGACTCCCAGCAGCAGGGTCACCAGGCCGTTGACCAGGCCCCAGCCCCAGCGGGGCGTGCGGCGGTTCGAAAGCGACACCACCGCCATGACCAGACCTTCAGCCAGAAACACGATGCCCACTGCCGTGGCCAGGGCCTTGACCTGAAGGGCGGCTGGAACCAGGCCGGCCTTGAACTGGAACAGCATCCAGAGGCCCGCCACCAGGAACAGGGTGGAGACGACCAGCCGCCAGAAACAATGCCAGCGGCTGAGGCTGCGGGCCCGGGCCAGGTTGTTGACCAGGCCCACGATCCCCCCCACCAGGAAGGCGAGGGCCACCATCACCGTGATCCAGGCCGAGGCCACAACCGGGAAAGCCAGGGCGAGCACCCCCAGCACGACCATCAGGATCCCTTCGGACCGGGTGAAGTTGCGCAGACGACCTGCCTCAACGGCCCGCCCTTCCAGCTGGCCCGGTTCAGAGGTCATAGCGGAGCCAGCTTCCAACCTTGACCATAGGCCGCGAAAGCGAACCGGTGGGCATGTCCAAGCCCAAAGTCCCGTTCGTTTGGCCTGAGGGCTGGAATGCTTGACCCCCTGGGAGATAATCCCCGGTACGACCACACCCGACCTCCTCGGTGGGAACGTCCAGCAGAATCCGTATTTCCAGCACCGATCGCGTGATCCTTCCCCTCACTTCCGTGGCTTTTGGAAGGAGTTCCGTTCTGGTTGCCGCTCTTCTGGCGCTCTCGGGCTGCGGCGGCAGTCCGCCTCCGGAGCCGGTGCGCCAGGTGCAGGTGTCCACTCAGCCGGTGGCCCTCGGGCGCTTCAGCAACGACGTGGACACGATCAGCACCCTGGAGGCCATCGAGGAGGTGCAGTTGGCCGCCCAGTCCGCCGGCCGGATCGAGCGCCTGCTGATCCGCCAGGGTGACAAGGTGAGTCAGGGTCAGCTGTTGCTGGTGCTCGACCAGGCCCAGGTGCGCGCCGATGTGGCCAGCCTGATCGCCCAGCGGGACAAGGACAAGCTCAACTACCAGCGCTATGAATTTCTCGTCCGCCAGGGGGCGGCCAGCGCCCTGCAGCGCGACCAGTTTCAGGCCCAATACATTCAATCGCGCGAGGCCGTTGTAGCCCGTGAGGCTGACCTGGCCTTCAACAACCTGCGGGCCCCGATCAGCGGCGTGATCAGCGATCTGCAGGTGAAGCAGGGTGATGTGATCGCCGCCGGAGCGCCGTTCACCAAGGTGGTGCGCAACGATCGTCTGATGGCCCGCATTGACGTACCCGGTGCCTTCACTGCACGGGTGCGGCCCGGCCTGCCGGTGCTGTTGCAGGAACCCCAGGGCAACAGGGCCTTGGCCACCGGGGTGGTGAGTTCAGTCGATCCTGCCGTCACCCCCGGCACCCAGTCGCTGCTGCTCAAGGCGGAATTCCCCAACCCATCCGGTGCCCTGCGCACCGGCCTGCGGCTGCGCACCCGGGTGCAGCTGGCGGCCGGTGAGCTGCCCTCGGTGCCCTTCGCCGCCGTCACCCAGTCGGCGGGCCAGAGCTTCGTGTTCGTGGCGGGCAGCTTCCAGGATCTCGAGCGCAACCCGGGCAAGGCGAACCTCGATGCACTGCGCAAGCTGCCCCCCGGCAGCTCCTTTGCCCTTCAGGTGCCGGTGCAGCTGGGACCCCTGCAGAACAACCTCTATCCGGTGCTCAAAGGGGTGGGCCTCAACGATCGGGTGATCACCACCAACCTGCTCACCCTGCGCCACGGCACGCCCGTGACGGCGAACTAGGGAACCGCCCGATGTCTCCCTCCAATAACTTCATCGTCCGGCCGGTCCTCACCGTGGTGTGCAGCCTGCTGATCGTGTTTGCCGGGCTGATCGCCATCCCGCTGCTGCCGGTCGAGAACCTGCCGGACATCGCCCCGCCCACCGTGCAGGTCACCTCCCGCTACAACGGCGCCGATGCCCTCAGCGTCGAGCAGGGGGTCACGGCCGTGCTGGAGCAGCAGATCAACGGCGTCCAGAACATGGAGTTCATCAGCTCCAACTCCTCCGCCGACGGCACCAGCGCCATCACGGTGTCCTTCGTCAGCGGCACCGACGGCGACATCAACCAGGTGAACGTGCAGAACCGGGTGGCCCTGGCCCAGCCCCAGCTCCCCGAGGAGGTGCGCCAGTCGGGGGTGGTGGTCAACCAGGCCTCCAACTCGATCCTGCTGGTGGCCAACTTCGTGAGCGAGGACCCAGCCAACCCGTTCAGCATCGAGACGATCAGCGGCCTGCTGGATCAGGGGCTCACCGATGCCCTGCGCCGGGTGCGTGGTGTGGGCAGCATCGCCTACTTCGGCAACCGCCAGCTGGCGATCCGCCTCTGGCTTGACCCCGACCGGCTGGCCGCCAACAATCTCACCTCCGCCGACGTCGTGACGGCCCTGAGCTCCCAGAACCGCCTGGTGCCGGCCGGTCGGGTGGGCGGGGCGCCCGCGCCCGATGGACAGCAGTTCACCTTCACCGTGCAGCTGCAGGGGCGGCTACGCACCAACGAGGAATTCGAGCGCATGATCCTGCGCACCACCTCGGATGGGGGGCTGATCCGCCTCAGCGACGTGGGCCGCGTGGAGCTGGGCGGTGAAAGCTTCGACGTGGGGGCCACCGACCTGCGCGGCGTGCCTTCGGTGGGCCTGGCGGTGTATCAGCTCAGCGGCAGCAACGCCCTGGAGGTGTCCAATGGCGTCAAGGAGGTGATCGAAACCTTCGAGGCCACCCTGCCGCCGGGCATCCGCAAGGAGGTCATCTACGACAACACCGACTTCATCAACGCCTCTATCCAGGGGGTGACCGGCGCCCTGCGGGATGCGGTGCTGCTGGTGGTGCTGATCCTGTTCCTGTTCCTTCAGGACTGGAAGGCCACCATGGTGCCCGGGATCGCCATTCCTGTGGCCCTGGTGGGCACCTTCGCCTTCGTGCTGGCCTTCGGCTTCTCGCTCAACCAGCTCACCCTGTTCGGCCTGGTGCTGGCCGCCGGCCTGGTGGTGGACGACGCCATCACCGTGATCGAGGACACCTCAACGAAAAAGAAGGAGGGACTCTCGGCCGTGTCGGCCGCCATGGCCACCATGAACGAGCTGTTCGGCGCCGTGATCGCCACCTCCCTGGTGCTGTTTGCGGTGTTCCTGCCGGTGCTGTTCTTCCCCGGCGCCACCGGCACGATCTACAAGCAGTTCGCCGCCACGATCCTCTGCGCGGTGACGATCTCCACCTTCAACGCGCTCACCTTTTCGCCCATGCTCTCGGCCCTGCTGCTGGCCCGGGAGAGCCCACCCCCTGGTCGACGCACCTATGCTATCGCCGGTGCGGTGATCGGCGCGATCTACGGGCTGCTGCTCAGCGGTGGTTTCGCAAAGCCCCTTCCCATCGTGCTGTTTGGCCTGCTGGGCCTGGCCCTGGGCTGGTTCACCCCGCCGATCTTCAGGGGGTTCAACCGCTTCTATGCCGGCTTCGAGCGCCGCTACGACGGCGCCCTTGGCTGGGCGCTGGGTCACCGCAAGTTGGTGATGGCGGTGTTGGTGGGGGGTGTGGTGCTCACCGGTGTGGCCTTCAATGCCATCCCCTCCGGCTTCGTGCCGGTGGAGGATCAGGGCTACGCCATCGGCTTTGTGCAGGCCCCGGATGGCACCTCGGTTCAGAAAACCAGCCAGGTCAATGCCCAGGTGGCCGAGATCCTGCGGACTGAAAAGGACATCACCTCGGCGGCGATCTTCAGCGGCGCCAGCCTCGATGGCAATGCCCCCAACCGCGGGCTGTTCTTCTTCGGCACCAAGAACTGGGATGACCGCGGCGATGCGGACCAGTCGGTGAACGCGATCGTGGAGCGGCTGAACCGCAAGCTCTCGGTGATCGACGGCGCCCGGGTGTTTGTGGTGGAGCCCCCCTCGATCCCCGGCTATGGCGCCTCCGGTGGTTTCGAATTCCAGCTACTCGACCAGAGCGGTGGGGCCCTCAACCTGCCCGAGTTCGCCGGGGTGGCGGGCCAGCTGATCGGCAAGGCCAACCAGGCCCGGCCCGACGGCCGGCCCCTGTTCAGCCGCGTGTTCACCCAGTTCAGCGCCGAGTCACCCCAGCTGGCGATCACGGTGGACCGGGACAGACTCGCCACCCTCGGCCTCGACTACGGCCAGGCGATGCGGGTATTCAGTTTCTACTTCGGTGGTGCCTATGTGAACGACACCTTCCAGGAGGGCCGGGTGCGGCGGGTGTATGTGCAGGCGGACGGCCCCTTCCGGGCCACGCCGCAGCGGCTGCAGGCGATCTTCGTGACCAATGCCAAGGGTGAGTCGGTGCCGCTGGCGGAGGTGATCACGGTGGAGCCGATCACCGGCCCCTCGATCATTCCCCGCTTCAATCTGTTCCGCGCCATCCGGGTGGAGGGATCGGCGGCGCCCGGCCGCAGTTCGGGCCAGGCGATCAAGGGGATCCTGGGGCTGTTCCAGGGCCTGGATGTGCCCGGCATCGGCTACGACTGGACCGGCATCGCCCGGGAGGAGGTGAGCGCCGGGGCCCTGGCGGTGGTGATCTTCGCCCTCGGCATCCTGGTGGTGTACATGGTGCTGGCGGCCCAGTACGAGAGCTACAGCGATCCGCTGATCATCCTGATGACGGTGCCCACCGCCATGCTCGGGGCGTTGGTGTTCCTGGGGGCCAGGGGCTACGAGCTCAACATTTACGCCCAGGTGGGCCTGGTCATGCTGATCGGCCTGGCGGCCAAGAACGGCATCCTGATCGTGGATCTGGCCAACCAGCGCCTGGCCGCCGGCGCCAGCGCCCTGGAGGCGGCCCGGGAGGCGGCCCGCTCCCGCCTGCGGCCGATCATCATGACGGCCGTTTCGTCGTTGTTTGGCTTCCTGCCGCTGGTGTTTGCGAGTGGGGCCGGTGCCCGCGGCCAGTCCTCCCTGGGCACGGTGGTGTTCGGTGGCCTGCTGGTGGCCACGGTGCTGTCGCTGCTGGTGGTGCCAGTGTTCTACGTGGTTGTCAAGCAGTTGGTGCCGCCACCAACGCCTCCACTCCCGGGGGATGGGGAGCCAGCCCTCATCGATGGGGCTTCCCCCTGATGGCCCCCCAAGCCCCATTGCGGGGGAGCAGGATTCTGCTGGCCGGGCTGATCGGCACGGGCCTGGGGGCTTCCCTCGCCGTGATGCTGCATGCGGTGGTGACCCACACGCCGGTGGAGGTGAGCCCGCGCACCTTTGCCCTGTTCTTTGCGATCTTCTGCGGCTTCGGGGCCTTTGCCGGCCTCACCCTGGAGACGGTGCGCCAGTTGCAGCTCTCCAACCCCGATCCGGCCTACCACCCCCGCTCGCTCAGGAGCCGTTCCAGGCGCGATCGTTCCTGACGGGCCAGGTCTGTTGTTGGGCCATGGCCTCGCGGTTCCCATCGGCGGCAGGACCGGTATGGTTGGCCCCGTTGGATCAGTTTCTTGCGGCTGCCAGCCAACCCTTTCGCCACGGCAGTTGTGGCCGTGCTGCTTCCCCTGGCGGGCTGCGGACGCCCGCAGCCCCCGGCAGCCCTCCCCCCCGAGGTCCGGCTGGTCAATCCCCGTTCCCTGCCATTCACGGATTCGGCCGACTACCAGAGCACCCTGGAGGCGATCCGGGAGGTGAAGCTGGCGGCCGAGATCAGTGGCCGCATCGTGGCCATGCCGATGGCCGAGGGCCAGGCCGTCAGACCCGGCCAGCTGCTGTTCAGCCTGGATCAGGTTCAGCAGCAGGCCGCCACCAACGCCGCAGCGGCTGAAGCCCGCAAGGACATCATCAATGCGGAGCGCTATGTCTTCCTGAACGATCAGGGGGCCGTCTCCACCAAAGAGCGTGATTTCTACATCACCCAGGCGATCCAGAGCCGCGACACCCTCAAGGCTTCGAAAGCCACCCTGGGCTACAAAGATGTCACCGCTCCGATCGCCGGCTTCGTCGGCACCATCAACGTCAAGCTCGGCGATGTGGTCAATGCCGGCACGCCCGTTACCAGCGTGGTGGACAACTCCCGCCTCTGGGTGCGCCTTGATGTGGCTGGAGAGGATGCCTACCGCGTGAAGCCTGGGCTGCCCGTGTTGCTGCGGGCCCCCGATCGCTCCGAGCTGGTGGCCCGGGGGGTGGTGAGTTTCGTGGCCCCCTCCCTCGACAAGCAGCGCCAGACCCTGCTGGTGAAGGCGACGTTCAACAATGCCGATGGAGCCCTGCGCAACAACCAGCGGGTCAACGCCACCCTGGTGTTCTCCCAGGGTCGTCAACTCGCCATTCCCGAGCAGGCTGTGCTACTGCAGGCCGGCAAAACCTTTGTTTTTCTGGCGGTGAGCCCCCAGGATGCCCGGCAGCGGTTGGGCAGGGAGATTGAGCCGCCACCGCCGCCGGGCTCTTTGGTGGCCGTGCAGGTGCCTGTCAGCCTCGGCACCCTTCAGAACGGGGTCTACCCCCTCACGTCCGGCCTGGAATCCACCGATTCGCTCATCCTGGGCAACTTGGCCCAGCTGCGCAGTGGCCTGGCCGTGCGCCAGGCCGCCAGCCGCCCATGAGCCTGTCGGACACCTTCATCCGCCGCCCCGTGCTCAGCACGGTGTGCAGTGTGCTGATCCTGCTGGCGGGGGTGATCAGCCTGCCGCTGCTGCCGATCGAGAACCTCCCCAACATCGCCCCGCCCACGATCCAGGTGAACGCCAGCCTGCCCGGGGCCGATGCCCTCACGGTGGAGAGCGCCGTGACCGGCCCGCTCGAGGAGCAGATCAATGGCGCCCCGGGGATGGATTACATCACCTCCACCAGCACCGGTGAGGGCAGCAGCCAGATCAACGTCTACTTCAAGCCGGGCACCAATCCTGATATCGATCAGGTCAATGTGCTCAACCGGGTCCAGACCGCCACGCCCCAGCTGCCTCCCCAGGTGAATGCCCAGGGGGTGACGGTTCAGCAGACCTCAGGCAGCTACCTGCTGGTTTACAACATCACGTCAAGCAAAGGACAATTCGACCGGAACTACCTCAATGGGCTTGTGCAGCTCAATCTTCTTTATCCGCTCACCCGCGCGGACGGTGTCGGCCAGGTCAACATCTTCGGCGCCAGTGATCCCGCTTTCCGTTTGTGGGTCGATCCCCTGCGGCTCTCCCGTTTCAATCTTTCTGTCACCGATGTGGTGAACGCCCTGAAATCGCAGAATGTGGTGGTGATTGCCGGCAGCATCGGTGGCCCACCTTCGTTGCCGAGCAACCGTTCCACATTCCCGATTCTGGTCAATGGCAATCTGGAAACTGTTGCCGAGTTTGAGAGGCTCATCCTATCGAAGGGGCCTGACGGTGGGTTGATTCGTCTGGGTGATGTCGGCCGTGCTGAATATGCCTTCCAGAATTTCAATCAGTCGGCCGTCAACGCCATCACCGGCTATCCCTCCGTCGGTTTTGGCGTCATCCAGCTGCCAGGCAGCAATGCGATCACCACAGCGGATGCTGTGGATGCCGTGCTCACCCAGTTCCGCAACTCTCTGCCACCTGGTGTGGTGCTGGAGAAGGTGTTCGACCAGACCGACTTCATCAACGCTTCGATCGAAGGGGCCCTCGATGCCCTCCGCGATGCGGTGGTGCTGGTGCTGCTGATCATCTTCCTGTTCCTTCAGGATTGGAAGGCCACCGCCGTGCCTGCCCTCGCCCTGCCGATCGCCCTGCTGGGCGCGATGGTGTTCGTGAAGGCGTTCGGATTCTCGATCAACGAGCTCACGCTCCTGGGCATCATCCTGGCCACCGGCCTGGTGGTCGACGACGCGATCGTCGTGGTGGAGGCCGTGTCGGCGCGCATTGAGGCCGGCGACCCACCCTTCGTGGCGGCCTCCAACGCGATGAAGGAACTCACCGGCGCGATCCTGGCTACGGCCCTGGTGCTGCTGGCCGTGTTCGTTCCCGTGGCCTTCTTCCCCGGGGCCACCGGGGTGATCTACCGCCAGTTCGCCCTCACGATCGTGTTTTCGATCATCGTGTCCACCTTCAACGCCATCACCGGCAAGCCGCTGCAGTCGGCGTTGCTGCTGGGGGGCGGCAAGACCGAGCCCCGCGGCTGGCGCTGGACGGCGATCGGCGGGGCTTTCGGTGCGCTCTACGGAACCCTGGCCGGTGGCTGGTGGCTGGCCCTGCTGCTCGGTGTGGTGGGTGCGGTGGTGGGCACCTTCCTGATGCCCATCTTCACCGCCTTCAACAGGGCCTTCGAGCAGCTGGCCCGCTCCTACGCCGCCCTGCTCCAGCAGGTGATCCGCCTCAGGCGGCTTGTGGCGGTGGCCTTGCTGGGAGGGGTTCTGGTCACCGGTGCCGCCTTCCTGCTGATTCCCACCGGCTTCGTTCCCACCGAAGACCAGGGCTATGGCCTGGGCATCATTCAGTTGCCGGCCCAATCGTCGATCGAGGCCACCATGCTGGTGGCGGATCAAGCCCGCAAGATCATCGCCAAGGAGCCCGATGTGGTGTCCGGGGAGTTGGTGGGAGGGGCCGGATTCAACGGCGGTTCCCTCAACCAGGGCATCTTCTTCTTCGGCCTCAAGCCGATCGAGGAGCGCACCAGCCCCCAGCAATCGGCCAACGCGATCATCGACCGGTTGAACAAGGCGTTTGCCAGGATCCCCGGGGCGATCGTGCTGGCCCAGGCCCCTGCGGCCGTGCCGGGCTTCGGTGCCCAGGGGGGGCTTTCCTTCCAGTTCAATGACCTCAGCAACGGGGGCTACAGCCCCACCGAACTGGCCGGTCTGGCAAGGGAGCTGATCGGCAAGGCCCGATCCACCGGCAGCTTCGGCAATCTCTACACCCAGTTCGTCAGCGATGCCCCCGTCTGGCGGCTGGATGTGGACCGCGACCGCATGGCCTCGCTCGACATCGACTACAGCGCCGCCATGGAGGCCCTGGGCACCCTCACCGGCGGCAGCTTCGTGAATCAGACCTACGAGCAGCAGCAGTACCGCCAGGTGTACGTGCAGGCGGATGCCGGCCATCGCAGCATGATCCAGGACCTGAAGAACCTCAACATCAGCAACCGCGCCGGCGAGCTGGTGCCCCTCTCCAATGTGGTGAAGGCCCGCCTCGACAGCGCTCCGCCGATCATCAGCCACTTCGACCTTTACCGCACGGTGCTGATCCAGGGCGTGGAGGCCGCCGGCAAGAGCAGCGGCCAGGCGATTGACACCATCTCCGCTGTGTTCCGTCGCTTCAATTTCGCCAACATCGGCTCGGCCTGGTCCGCCCTGAGCCGTTCCGAAGTGCAGGCAGGCGCCCTGGCGATCCTGGTGTTCGCCCTGGGGATCGTGGTGGTGTACCTGGTGCTCTCGGCCCAGTACGGCAGCTACATCGATCCGTTGATCATCCTGATGACGGTGCCCCTGGCCATGCTCGGGGCGCTGATGTTCCTGGTGCTGCGCGGCCAGGTCAACAACGTCTATGCCCAGGTGGGCCTGGTGACCCTGATCGGCCTGGCGGCCAAGAACGGCATCCTGATCGTGGATCTGGCCAACCAGCGCATGGAGCAGGGCATGAGCTCCTCCGAAGCGGCGATGGCGGCCGCCTGCTCCCGGCTGCGGCCGATCCTGATGACGGCGATGGCGGCCCTGGCCGGCTTCTTCCCCCTGCTGGTCGCCAGCGGTGCCGGCGCCCTCAGCCAGCAGTCGCTCGGGGCGGTGATCTTCGGCGGGCTGCTGGTGGCCACAGGCCTCAGCCTCTTCGTGGTGCCTTCCTTCTATGTGCTGATGAAGCAGCTGGAGGCGGCCTGGTTCCCGGCCAGCCAGGCCACCGAGCCGGTGCTGCCGGCAGGCCCGTCCCCCTGAGATGCCCCTGCCCCGGCCTGCTGGCTATCTCCCCCGCCGCCAGGTGCGGGTGGATCGCCGCCGCATCGTGCTGGCGGGAGCGATCAATCTGCTTGCCGCCCTGCTGTTGCTGAGCCTGGCCCACCGGGTGTCGCGAACGCCCGGCGAATTGCTGCCACCGATTCATCCCCGCTTCTGGGTGGTGGTGGCGGGGATGGCGGGCTTCTGCGGGGTCTGGGGAGAAACGCTGCGGCAGATCAGCCTCACCCGCCGCGGCGAGCCCGGTGCCCCCCTTGATGGGCGGAGCGACTGAGCCAGGGGCGGCAGCTCAGGTGATCACCGTGGGCCGCTCCAGTCCGGTACGGCTGTGGATCTCGGCCAGTTGGTCAGCGGCGGTGATCAGATCAGCGAGCGCCTGCTGGGGATCCTGACCCAGGTTGCCGCCGGTGCCCACGTAGCTCTCCAGGTAGAGGCGCAGGGTGGCCCCCTGGGTGCCGGTGCCGGAAAGGCGGAACACCACCCGGCTGCCGTCGTCGAGCAGTAGGCGCAGGCCCTGGCCGCTGGTGAGGGAGTGGTCCACCGGGTCGAGGTAGCTGAAGTCGTCGGCGGTGGCGATGCTGCGGCCGGCGAAACCGGTCCCCACCAGGGCGGACAGCATTGCCTTCAGCCGGTCGTAGAGGCCATGGGCCTTGTCGCTGGCGATCGCTTCGTAGTCGTGGCGGGAGTAATAGTGCCGGCCGAAGCGTTTCCAGTGGCTGGCCATCACCTCGGCCACCGAACAGCGCCGCACCGCCAGGATCTGCAGCCAGAACAGCACGGCCCAGAGACCATCCTTCTCGCGGATGTGGTCGCTGCCGGTACCGAAGCTCTCCTCACCACAGAGTGTGATGCGGCCGGCATCAAGCAGATTGCCGAAGAATTTCCAGCCCGTTGGGGTTTCGAAGCAGGGAATGCCCAGCTCCTTGGCCACCACATCCACCGCGGCGCTGGTGGGCATCGAGCGGGCCACGCCGGCGAGCCCGCCCACGTAGCCGGGGGCCAGGCCGGCATTGGCGGTGAGCACCGCCAGGCTGTCGCTGGGGTTCACGAAGCAGCGGTTGCCCAGGATCATGTTGCGGTCGCCGTCGCCGTCGCAGGCGGCCCCGAAGCGGTACGCGTCTGAGCCCAGCAGCAGCTCGGCGAGCTCATGGGCATAGGTGAGGTTGGGATCGGGGTGGCCGCCGCCGAAATCCTCCAAGGGGATGCCGTTGCGCACGGTGCCGGCCGGTGCCCCCAGCAGCCCCTCCAGCAGGCGGCTGGCATAGGGACCGGTGACGGCGTGCATGGCATCGAAGGCGATCGGGAAGTCGGCCCGCAGCATCTGACTGATCGCCTCGAAATCGAACAGGCCCTGCAGCAGAGCCACGTAGTCGTCGACCCCGTCGATCACCTCGATGCTGAGTTCACCGATCCGGTGATGGCCAGGAGTGTCCAGCGGCAGCGGCGGCGCCTCGGCGATCCTGTAGCCGCTGAGGCTGGTGGTGGCGGTGTAGATCGCATCGGTGATCGATTCCGGGGCGGGGCCGCCGTTGGCCCCGTTCACCTTGACGCCGAAATCGCCGTCGGGACCGCCGGGATTATGGCTGGCCGAAAGGATGATGCCGCCGATCGCCTGGTGCTGCCGGATCAGGTTCGAAGCTGCCGGAGTGGAAAGGATGCCGCCGGTGGTGGTGATCACCCTGGCCACGCCGTGGGCCGCGGCCATGCGGCAGATCACATCAATGGCGTGGCGGTTGCCGTAGCGGCCGTCGCCGCCGAGCAGCAGAGTGCCGCCGTCCACGCCGGGCAGCACCTGGAACACCGCTTCGATAAAGCTCTCCAGGTAGTGGGGTTGCTCAAACTGGCGGCTGCTCTTGCGTAACCCGGAGGTGCCTGGCTTTTGGTCGGTGAAGGGAGCCTCAAGGATCACCGCTTCGATGGCCAGGGTGGTGCTGTCGGTTGCGCTGCTGGTCATTCGACCGAGGGCGGGTGCCAGCAGGCTAACCCTGCTCTCTCAACGGTTCGGATTGACTAGCTTGATGCTGTGATCTCGCTATGAGCCGATGCGCCGGACTGGACTGTTGTCCCCGTGGGGATCCCTTCTTCCCGTCCTCGCTCTGCTCCTCGCCGCGGCCGCTCCCCCGGTCGTCGCCGGCGCCGCCTGCGCCGCTGGAGCTTCTGGAGCTGGCGGCAGGCCCTTGTCCGAGTCCGTGCAGACGACGCGTGCTGCGGCCGAGGCAATTCTGGCCCAGTCCGGTACGGAGCACTGCCTGCGGGGCAAGCTCACCAACGCCCTGCTGGGGTTGTCGAAAAGCTGCGAAGTCCACGGCAAGCGCTCCGAGCTCTGCGTCTTCGCCGATCGGGTCGTGGTCACCACCGGCTGGAGCGTGGCGTTCATGGAGACCACGGCCCGCCAGTTGCTCCAGCTGTCCTCCGCCGATCCGACCAGCCCCAGCCCCGCTGTCGGCAGGGGTCCTCAACCCTGAAGCTGAGGTTCATTCCTTCAGTTCTGCGCGGGTCCGATGCCGAATCCAGATCCCCCCCCTAGTCCTGTCGGGCCCGGTGCAGCGGGGGTTGTGGATGCAGGCTTCGTCTTGACGCGCGCCTGGCACCGGCTGATCAGCCGTTCGCCGGCCTGGTCGAGATCATCGCGGCGTTGGAAGGAGTTGGACGAAGCGGGCTGCGCCTTCTGGAGCACCTCCCAGACGCCGTCCTTGCAGAACGCCGGCAGGAGGGGGTTGTCCATCAGGGGATTGGCCAGGGCTCGTGCACGGCTGCAGTCCGCCTCCGTATTGGTGCGGGAACAGGCGAAAGTGGCCAGCTGCACCTCCCGCAGGGCGCTGGTGCTGGGGTAGGTGGGCAGCTCCCTGGCCAGCACTGCGGCAGGCCAGATCAGGATCCCGAGGCCGAGCCAGGGGGCGACCAGCAACGGCGCGACAAGGCGAATTCGACCCATGGATGATCCGGTGGCACGGAACCCATCATCGCCGCCGCTCAGACGCGGAGGCGGATGGGGCTGAGCCCATCGCGCAGAGGGCGTTGCCGTGCCATCCAGGCCCGCTTGATCGCTGGGCCGATCCACGGACTCAGGCCGGCGACCAGCCGGCGCAGCTGGGGGCTTCGGGCCAGCAGCTCCCCCTGGCGCGCTTCATCGCGCTGCAGCGCCTGGGCGTGGCGGATCTCCGGTTCCCGCTCGGCCTGAATGGCGGCGCAGGCCAGGTTCAGGGCCTGGGGAGTGGCTCGGCTATGCAGGAGCAGCGGCACCAGGTGATTGGCTGCCACCACGGCATCACGCAGGGCCATGTTGAGGCCCTGGGCCCGGATCGGACTCATCGGATGGGCTGCATCGCCCAGCAGCAGCAGGCCGTCCCGGTGCCAGTTGGGTGCAAGGCCCACCCGCACCGAGAGCCGTTGCGGCGCACTGATCGCTGCGGCCTGATCGCGAAAGTGCTCCGCCAGCCAGTCCGGGGAGAGCCGGGCGAAGGCGTCCGCCCAGGCGGCACCGCTCTGCTCGACCCGTGCGCCGGCGCTCAGCAGCCAGCCAAGCTGCAGCTCACCGGCAGCGGTGCCGTGGAAAACACTGAAACCGCCACCTGCACCCAGCTGAACCCTGAACAGGTTGTCGGCTTCGAAGCGCGGGTGGGCGGGCAGCCTGAACCAGAGCAGATCGATCGGGCTGTGATGCTGCTCCAGCAGCAGCCCCGCCTTGGCGCGCAGCAGCGAGGAGCGCCCATCGGCGGCGATCACCAGGCTGGCGGCGAGGGTCCGCCCGTCGGCCAGCTTCACCCCGGCCACCCGGCCGTTCTCGATCGCCAGGCCCAGGGCGCTCTGGCCGGGCAGCCAGCGGAAACCTTGGCAACCCCGGGCCCTGGCGATCACGGCCTCCAGCAAAGCCGGCTGGGAGATCAGCCTGCAGGGCCGATCCGAGCCCATCGGCTCGTCGACGCGGAACAGGTCCTGGCCATTGATCCGGAAGGACCAGCCGCTCAGCGGGCGGCCGGGCAGGGTTTGCAACAGGGGCGTCAGACCGATCTGATCGAGGGCAGCCAGGCCCGAGGGCATCAGGGCCTCGCCGCGGAAGCGGCGGCCCAGATCCCTGGCGGCATCGATCAGGATCACGCTCAGTCCGCGCTCGGCCAGCATCAGCGCCAGGCAGGCGCCGGCTGGGCCCGCACCCACGATCAGCACCGGCTGAGGCATCGGTGGGCTCAGCCCCGCTTTGCAGTGAGCTGCCGCTGGCCACCGCTGCCGCAGGCCCGGCGCATCCGTTCCAGTTTGCGTTGCATGCGTGCCGTGATGCCCAGTTCCGCACCCTGCCACATCCTGTCCATCTCCCGCGAGAAATGGGCGGCCAGTTGAGGGGAGTGAAGGATCAGCAAGGTTTCGTCGTTGGCATGGGCTGCTGCAGCAGTTTCAGTACTCACCAGATACTCTGCAGGGATGAGCCCGTAGGTGTCGATGCCCCTTGCCTGGAGCTACGCCCGAACCTCCACCGTCCGGCAGGCCGGATCGGACAAGTCCGGTATGGGCAGGCAGGCGGAAGCCCTGGAGCGATGGCTGCTTGACCACCCTGAATACGAGTTGGCGGAGGCGCTTCTGGATGCCGGCGTTTCAGCAGGCCGCGGCCGGCACCGCAAGACGGGAGCCCTGTCCCGGTTCATCCAAGGGGGCAGGTCTGGCGCCGTCCCGCCGGGCTCTGTGCTGGTGGTCGAGAGCTTGACCCGGTTCAGCCGGGAAGCTGAGCGGTCGGTCCTGGAAACCCTGCTGAGGGACGTGTGGGGGCAGGGTCTGGGCCTTGCGATATGTGCGGACGGCGGCGCCGTGTTGACCGGGGAGCTGATCGACCAGGAGCCCCACAGGCTCTACGGCTTGCTGGGGAGCATCAGCCAGGCCAGGAGGGAGTGGGAGGAACGCAGCCGCAGATCGAAGGGTGCTGCCGTGAAGGCCGCCCAGCTCCAGGACCAGGGCGTGCGGACGCGGCACCCGATGCCGTGGTGGATCAAGCGGTCGGCCGACGGGGGAATGGAGATTGATCCGGCCGGCCGCGCTGTGATCGAGCGGGCTGTGGAGCTGGCCCTGGCAGGGCAGGGAGCTTCCCTGATCGCCGCCGCCCTGAACCAGGAAGGCTGGCCACCACCGCCAACGGCCACCCGGCGGAACCAGTACGGCACTGTCGCGGCCGCCACCTGGACCCATGGCCGGGTGTCCACGTTGTTCGGCAGCAAGGCGCTGATCGGCACGCTGGTTCGCAAGGGCCTTTCACCGATCGCCGCCTACTACCCCTCGGTGCTGACGCAGGACAGGTGGAACGCGCTGCGGGCCTCGCTGGAGAACCGCAGCAAGCTGAAAGGCCAGCTCCGAGGGGGGGCGCAGAAATGCCACTTCCTTTTTCAGACCGCCGCCCGCTGCGGTGTGTGCGGTGGCCCGCTCAGTTATCACCCACCCGGCCGCGGCTCCCGCCCGGGCCATCCCGGCTGGGTTGCCTGCCGAACGGCGAACCGGAGAGGCGCCGCGACCAGTTGCACCAATCGCGGCTACATCGGCACCGACGAGCTCGAGACCCACTGCCTGACCCGACTTTCCTCAGCCGACTGGGGGGCCCTGTTGCACCGGCCCGAGGACGACCAGGACCGCCACGAACTGGAGCAAGCCGCAGAGCAGCTGGGGGGAGAACGGGACCGGCTGCAGGCCCAGCTGGAGCAGGCCGAGCACCGCGCTGAAGGTCTGTGGCTGGAGAACGCCAGTGAAGAACGGGTGGCCACTGTCGAGCGGGCGTTGACCCGTCTCCGCGCTGACCTGGCCGAGGTTGAGGCCCAACATGCCGAAGCTCAGCAGTGCCTGGCGGTGGCCCGGTCACGCCCCAGCGTCGGGGAGGCCGCGGCCATCATCCACAGCAGGGTGCGGGAGTTCTGGGATTCGATCGGCACCGCCACCCCGGCCGAGAGGTTGGCATTCAACAGGTGGTTGCTCGCGCGTCAGATCGCATTCAAGGTTCACCCCAGGCCAGCCGATGGTGGCGATCGTCTGGTGGATCTGGTGGTGGAGGGCCGCCCTGTTGGCACGGAACCCCTCGCTGCGATCGCACGCGGTCTGGCCCGTGGTCTGGCACTCGTTGACCCGCTGGCTCAGCAGGTGACCGATGAGGGGGCCACCCTGGTCTGGCTCCGGTCCACAGGGGAAGTGGGGCCAGCCGTCGAAGTCGCAGTCGCACGGATGCAGGGGGCGGACTGGGCCGATGTCACCGTCGAGGTGCGAGCCCACAGGGTTGTGGCCAAGCTGCTCGACGACTACCGGGCCCAGGGCCGGCTTGACGGGATCCCCGCCGATGAGATCGAAGCAATGCGAGATCGGTTGGTGGAGCGTCTGCTGCTGGAGCGGTCGCTCAGGGCTGAGGCGCCCACTTCACCCCAGACTTGCGCGTCCCCCGAACGCGGGATATAAAGCAGTAGATGCCGTGCAGACCGGCCTGGCCCCATGCGTGGGAGAACCAGAGTTGGAAACATAGGGGTCCTTCCATCGCAAGTTTTTCTCACACAAACGATCTCAACCCGAATAGGCGCAGACCCATAGGTCTCCTGCTTTCCTGAACGGCCTCCTGCGGGAGAGAACCGATTCCGGGATCGTGAGGAAGGTCTTGATGGCTGTCTGTGGATTGCCCAAGGGGTTTAGATCGTTTCCAGAACATCTAACGGCGATTCCTGCCGCCCATTGTTATGGGCAGGGAAGTAGTCGGTTCAACAGATAAACAGCGAAAGATTACCCCTCAAGAGAAATGTCTTCCTCCATAGAAAGGGAGCCTGGCAGCGGCGTTTGTGCGAGCGCACACGTATCCCTGCGGGCTCCAGTCCACTATGTCCAGCTCTGCCACAAAATCGCCGCCGCCTTGGGCGTTTCCGCAGGAACCCTCCTGCGCCAATCGGTTGAGTTCTATTCGCAAAATGTCGCCGCCGAAGAGATCGGAAGCGAGCTACCTGATCAGCTAGTCGCCCACGGACGATCTATTCGCCGCCTACCGCGTCCAGCATCCGGGCGAGCAGGCCGGCCACCCGCACCCGTGGGGGAGGGCTGAGGCCATGTCACGCACGCAGGGAAGAACCCCCTGGGCCGCTACGCCCGGTGGAGGTTCCGGTCCGGCTGGAGGCCGGCCAACTGTCACGCACTCGCTCATTGAAGCGCAGATCCTGAGGCTGCGGGAGCAGGTTCCACCCCATGGCCGCGCTTACGAGCTTCTGAGCGCCCGACTGCGGGATTTCTCACCCGAGCGCCAGTTCGCTTTGCAATGCCGGGATTGCTCTGCAGGCCCGCGTAAGCACCTCGATCTGGCAGGGCTGGCGCTTCTGATCGGCCGGGTTCGCCAACCACGGGCCCTGGGCGTTGATGGCCTCCAGGCTGCGGCCGGCCGAGTGATCGACCGTCACCCGAGCTGCCCCGTTTCGGCGTCGCTGCTGGCGGACAGGCTGATCGTTGCCGGGGAACTGGCCGCGGCGGAGGGTCGGCCATGACAGCCACCCCCTGCACCCACTGGATACCCTCCAACAAGGCCAACCCTTGCCCGGTCTGCGGCCGCACCAAGGACGCTGACTGCCGCACCAGCGAAGAGGGGGACCGGGTGATCTGCCATCACCCCCGCACCCTGCAGCCCGGCGAGCTGGAGAACGGCTGGGCCTTCACCGGCAACACCAGCGACGACAGAGCCGCTCACTTTGTCCTCGACAAGCCGATGGACGCCAGCCGCCGTACACCCACGAGGGTGGTTCCCATGCGAACTGCGGGGTTGCAGCCAGCCCCTCCAGCGGCAATCCCAGCCGTTCCTCTGGAACGCATCCAGCTCCTACGCATCCAGAACGCTGCCGATGTTGTCCGGCTCGACCAGCCGGGCCAGATCGTGCAGATACGCGTAGGCGAAGACCTCATCGACTACTACCGCGAGGCCAGCTACCGCTACGGGCCCACCCAGGAGGTCTGGCGACTGAAGCAGGTGGCTAGTGGCAAGAAGAGGTTTCAAGCCCGTTTCGCAACGGACGGAAGGTGGCTCCCCGGGCAGGGCCCCGAACCATGGCAGCTCTGGCGAGGGAAAGAGGCCATTGCTGCAGCCAGAGCCAATCCCGGCCACTGGCTGCTGGAAACCGAGGGCGAAAAGGCCGCTGAGATTGCCCGAGAGGGTGGCCTGGCAGCCATCACACAGCCCGGTCATGCTCACAAGGTCGAGCAGATCCGGGCCCGCTATGCCGCCCTGGTGGCCGCTGGCGTCCGCGGTGTTGTGTATCTGGCAGATCAGGACATCACGGGCCTGAACCGGGCTCAGAACGCCCTGGATGCGGCTGCACTGGAAGGCCTGCCGCTGGTGGTAATGCCGGCTTCCAATGTGTGGCCGAACCTGCCAGAGGGCGGCTCGATTGACGATGCCCTAGATACCCCCGCCGAAAGGGTCGCCTCCCTGCTGAATGTGATCGGCGTGGCCAATGGCGGGGAGTGGGGCCAGGTCTGGGCGGAGTGGCGGCAGGCGATGGAGCCTTCCGCCCCTGTGCCGGAAGTTGTGAGCGCGGCGAATGGCACCGCCGTTGCCGAACCACTGGAAACGCCTGTGGCAACGAAGGCCGCGGCGGCAGAGGACAGCAGCGACCCCCGCGACAAGCTGGCTCTCCTACGGCATGAGGCTGCCGAGCTGCTGGCCAATCGAGCGCCCTACGCCGAACGGCTGCCGATCCTTCGTGCCGCCGCTGAGGAGCTGGACCTCACCCTCCGAGACCAGGAACTGCAAGCGATTCTCACCGCTGCCCGCAGATCCACCACCGGGTCAGATCAACCAGTCACACCAGGGCAGTGGCTGGACATGACACCAACCCCGTGGATCTGGGAAGGGCTGGTCATGCGGGGCCGACTGAACCTGCTGATCGCTCTCCCGAAGCAAGGTAAAACCTCTCTGCTGCTGGCCTGGATTGCGGCGCATCATCGCCACGATCCCTCCTTCCTCGACCGCACATTGCACGGCCCCTGCCCACCGGTCCTGATCGTCGGGACTGATCAGGGCGGGAACGACTGGGGGCAGATGCTGGTGCAAGCCGGCCTGGCTGAGAACCACGGGAACCGGGTCCCCATCGCCGCGCCACTGGTTGCGCTCCACCATGCCGGGGCCCCCCTTCACCTGGACCCGGAAGGGATCGACCGCATCGCCAGCTACGCGCAGCAGCAACCGGGGCTGCTGGTCGTGATCGACAGCCTTAGCGCCTGCGTCGCACCGCTTGGCCTCAAGGAGGAAAGCCCTCAGATCGCCGAGCCGATCCACGACCTGATGCAGCAGCTGGAGCCCCACGGCGCCACCGTGGTCTTGATCCACCACGCCGGCAAAGGTCGGGCTGGTGATGGGGCTTCCCTGGCCTCCAGGGGATCCACCGCATTGCCGGCGGTGGCTTCCCAGACCATCAAGTTGGGGCCGGCATCCTCCAACCCCAACGACCCGCGCAAGCTGCTCACCACCGAAGGCCGCGGCGGCTCGCCTCAGGCCCTCGTGATCCAGCGCAATGACGGGACGTGGAACTACCACGGGACCGCCGAGCTGCTGGAGCAGGAGCAGACCGAAGCGGACGGCCGGAAGGGCTTGAACGATCGCCAGGAGGATGTGCTCTCCTTGGTGCGCGAGCGGTGGGATGAGCAGATGGCCCGCACCACTGCCGCCAACGTGGTCGAGGGCCTGGCGTTCACCGGGAAGGATCCAGCGATCCTGGCCCTTCGCACCCTCCAGCAACTGGAGCGCAAGAACTTCCTCTCCAGCATCCAAACCAAGGGGGGTGAACGGACTAGAGGGCGGCCCGCCTACGAGTTCTGGCCGGTTTCTGACGCCTCGCGATACCCCAGAAAACCACCGTCAGAAACATCAGAAACGTCAGAAACCTCCCTCGCGCCTGAGGACCCGGAGAGGTAAATCCTTGTCCTATAGGGGTTTCTGACGTTTCTGACGTTTCTTACACCCATTCGGTGGGGTTAGGGAGACCGTCAGAAACCCGTCAGAAACCCTCGGACCCCTACTGAGACCAACCATGCCCCCTGGAGCGCTCACTGGTGATCCTGGGATTCCTTGCCTGGATTGGGTGGCCGGCTGGAGAGCGGATCGGGCAGCTCCAGCAGCAGCTCCAGCTCTTCCCTCTTCATCGCCAGCAGGGTCCTGCGGACCAGCTCCAGGAAAGCGGTTTCATCGGGTTGGGGTGTTGGACAGGGCATCGGTCTGTGGTGTGGTGCTCCCTCAGGGTTCCCCCGCTATGAGGGTTTGGTCGAGGTGGCGATCAGTTCTGCCTCGCTGGACCCAGAACCTGCTGGCCTGGGGAGTCCATGGGTGGATTGGGTGAGGCGATGGTGAGGCGGGTATCTGGCGCGCCGACCCCGGTTGGCTTGAATGCATCAAGAGTCCTTGATGGAAATTCCAAGGCCACCCAATGAACGACAGCACCGGCCACGCTCAGACCAAGGGGGCCCATCGGCTCCTGGCGCTGGCCAGCAGTGACCGGCACGGCGAGAGGTTCAACATGGTGTGGGCCGACCAGCTCACCCCCCTGCTGGATCACGCCCGAGATAAGGCGCTGACCCCCCTCGATCTGGTGGTGCTGCTCGCCCTGGTGGAGGGGATGGACTTTCCTACCGGCAGGATCGCCGCCGACCCCCCCACCCTGGCCGAGCGGCTGGGCATGACGCGGGGGCACCTGGTGCGCTCGATCGTGAGGCTGAGGCGGCTGGGGTTCCTCGCGCGGCTGCCGGACCCTCGAACCGGCGAGATGGCCTACCTGGTGAATCCCGAGTTGGCCTCGGTCGGTGGCGCTGCTCGACGGGGTGAAACCATCCTGGATTTCCGCGAGGCCCTGGAGCGGTTCCCGGTCCTCAAGCGGTCAGGCAGGAAACCGAAGGCAGCCCTGGCGGCGGTGGCCTAGCCCGCCTCCTCCTTGGCCTTGGCCCTTGTCCGGCGTGTCCGGGCCAGCGTTGCGGCCCTGACCCGTTCCGGGTCCGCTGCCCTGGCCCGGGCCCGCCGCGCCGCTACATCGGCCAGGCCGGCAGGGGTTCGCAACCAGCACGACCAGCACAACCCATCACCCTGCCGATCGGCGCGGACCCGTCGATCCAGAAGCAACCTGGCGCCACAGCTGGTGCACACCTGCATGGTCAGGCCAGCCTTCAACCGGGCCCGGCGCAGCCGCTGGCGTTCGGCATCGCTGAGAACCATTTCCAGCGCGTCACGGAGCGATCCGATTCTGTCGGGAGTGCTGCAGGGGTGGGAGGCAGTCAACGGGCCAGGCCCAGGCGCTGCAGGATCCGGGCCACCTGCGACGGGCCCAAGGCGGCGCCACTGCGGGTGACGGTGCCAGCCCCAGCCAGGGCGGCTCCCATCGCTCTCAAGCTCAGGCCAGCAGCGGCCATCGGTGCCAGAACAGCGCGGAGCTTCTCTGCCTCATCGCAGGCCCTGGCTTTGGCGGCGGCGTTCTCGGTGATGGTGCCTGGGCGCTTACCCCCCAGCTTCACGCCACGGGCTTTGGCAGCGGCCAGGCCTGCTTTGGTGCGGGCGCCGATGAATTCGCGCTCCTGTTCGGCCAGGGCGGCGTAGATGTGCAGCTGGAACTTGTCAGCGTGGGGCATGTTCGCCACCCGGAAGCTCAGGCGCCGATCCTCCAGAAGGCCCGCGATGAAGGCCACTCGACGGCTCAAGCGGTCCAGCTTGGCTATCAGCAGTTCGGCCCCTTCCCGCTTGGCGTGCTCGATCGCCTTGGCCAGCTCGGGCCGGTCATCGTCAGCACCGCTCTGGATCTCCACGTAGGAGGCGATCTCCGCGCAGCAATCGGCCTCCTGGCTTTGGCTGCCAAGGAACAGATCCAGATCCCGGCGCTGGGCCTCCAGCCCGTAGTTGCGGCCGCCACGGGATTCGCGGCTGAGGCGCAGGTAGGTGACGAACCTGGCGGGGCCCTGATGCCATCCAGGTTTCCCTCCTGCGTTCCGATGGACTACGGCCGTTGAGACTGGAACAACAGGGCAGGGTGGGCCGGCAGGGCCCGCATCGGTGCCGGTGGCGTCGAAAGTCACGACAGCGCCTCCAGCAGATCCGCACGGCGGCCGGATCGGGCGAGGGCACGGTGGCCAGCAGCTCGGGCCATCCGGCGCAGCTCGCGGACGGGTAGGGCCTCCAGCCCTCCCCTGGCAGGCGCTGGGGCATCCACTGGGGCAATGGGAAGCAACGGGGCCGGCTGGGCTTCCTGGGGCTCCTGGTGCCCTCTGACGGCCGGCAGGGCTGGCGATGGTGCGAGGCTGGCCCTGGTGGTAGTCGGGCGCCCCCTGGCGGGCTTCCACCCGGCGACGGTGAGCACCAGAGCCAGTCCGTGGACGACGAGCAGGCGGGCCAGCAGGGTCAGGGCCTCGATGGAGACGGCCGCGGCGACCAGGGCCAGCAGCAGGGCCCGCTCGGTTGGGTCGATGGTGTGTTTCATGTGGTGGCCCCTGCCGGGGATCGAGGGCATCCGGCGGGGCGATACCAGCCCAGGGCCCCGAGCCCTGGTGGCCGTCTTGAGCGGCTGCTGGCAGGTGGTGAACACAGGGCCGAAGCCCTGCAGGGTGGGAGCCGACCAGCCGGAGCCAGCCGGGATCCCACCGGGCAGGGATCAGACCAGGCCCCAGCCGGTTGAGTCGCGCTCACCCACCCGGTCGATCACCAGGCGGAAGCGGACCAGGCCGGCGTCGAAGCCGTAGGTGGCGGTGGGCCCGTCCTGATCGGACCAGGGACCGAAGCCGAACCCCGAGGCGGTGCGGTCGGCGTGGATGGCCAGCTCGAAGCCCAGGAGGACGGGCAGGGCGAGGCCGTGGGACTTGATGGTGTTGCTCATGGCACTGATGCGGTGTGGCTGTTGTGGATCAGGCAGCGACCCCAGGCGGTCGGCGGGTGGAGGTTGCAAGTGCTGGTGAGGCGGTGCGTCCGGCTTCGCTGCTGCCGGGTTCCGCTGCCTGCCGTGACTGTAGCGGATCGTTCCGTGACGCTGTAGGGATGGACAGGGATGGGCCATGGATGGCAGGGCAGTTCAACTGCCGCGCAATGGATCACGAGATTGTTGCGAGTTGCGACAGGCCAGTATCAGTGCGGCGATGGCATGGGCTACCCCCTCCCCCTCCAACCGCACAGCAGCAGGGCCCAGGGCGACCGCATCGAGACGACCGGACCCCTCCCCCTTGCGGATCCCGAAGGGGGCACCGGGGGGCGACCAGCTGCGGCGCTATCGCGTCACCCACCACATCGCGGGCCCCACAATCATTGGACGTCTCGCGTGTGCGGCCCAGACTCCATGGGCGGCAGGTTCTCTACCCACCACCCCGTGGCCACCCAACGGGATTCGGTGCGGCCCCCGCGCAGAGGGAGCGCCTTGGGGCTGGGCTGCTGATCTGGCGGCCCTTGCGGGAGCCCTGCGGCTGCCAAATGGGAAGCAATCAGATCGAGGTTCCTAGCCTGAAAAAGGCCCCGGGCATCCCCGTGACGAACCCCGCCCCCCTTCCTGATCGCCGACTACCGCCGCCCCGGCAAGGCCATGGCCCCCAGTAACCCCATGAGCAACCGGGAGCACCGACGGCCTTTGAGCTGGAGGGAGGCAAGGCATGACCTTCTGCAAAGGCTCCGCTACGGCGGTTTCTGGCCCTACGTCTGGGGTCAGCTCCTGATCTCTCGCCGTTGCCGGTTCTGGCCTGTTGCGCTGGCACTGCTTCCAGCCATCCTGGGCATTCCGGGATGGCTGGAAACGCCCTGGTGGAGTCGTCCTATTGTTTTGGCATCCATCGCAGGGGTGGCCTTCTATGGGCAAGCCCGAAGTGAATACGAGCAAGAGCGCCGATCAGAGCGAGAGCGACTGGCTTTCGCCAATGAGGCAAGAAACCTATTCAGCGCAGAAGCGCGCGTCATCCTTGGAGAAGCGCGCGTCGCAGCTGCTGAGAGAAGAATCGCAGCTGAGAGAGAGGAAATTGCGGCTCTTGAGGGGAGATTCTCCTCCAGTGCTGGCTTGAGGGGGAGCCTGTCCGTAATCAGCCCTTCTGCTGGGCTGGAGAGTCAGATTTCAGACGGCAAGGACTCCAAGGACGCTCAGAACGAACGGGAATGACGCCGTAACCCATCCGCCCGATCCCTGAGAGTCGGCGCCAGCCCCTCTCACACCCCACTCCCACCGATGCTTCGGCCTTCGCTGCTTCCCCTGGCTGCCCCCCTCCTGTTGGCTGCTCTGGGAGTGGCAGCCTGCTCACCAAAACAGTTGCTATCCACTCAGCCAGCAGCGTTCACCCCTGGAGTGGAAGGGAGAGGTTCTGATGAGGTCTGCCAATCCACCAGCCCCGAGTGCCAGCAATGGACCGAGCTGGCGCGGAAATGCGAAGACAACCTCCGCAAACGAGACGCGGGCGATATGAGCCCTCAGCAGCCTTACTGCGGACAAGCTGAAGAACTGCGGGAGAGGGTTACGGGCATCCCTGTGTCTTCAGAGCCTGGGGCCTATAAATTCTGACCCCTTCAACCTGCAGACCGCGGCCAACCCCGCCAGGGCTGAGAACCCTGGGAGCAACCGCCACGTTCCCCATGGCCCGCCGACGCATTCGCGCTTGCAGCATCCCCAGCACTGTCCACGCCCCCGGGTCAGGGGAACCCCGAGCAGACCATGCCTGAGCCAGACCCCAGGGCCATCCGCCTGGCCGAGCTACGGGCCGAGCTGAATGAAGTTCTTGCCGAGATCAAAGGGCATGCGCCTGGGACTCCAGAGCGTGATCAGCTGGTGCTGAAGCGGTATGAGCCACTGCTGGGCGCTGTGATGGCCCTGGGGGAGGAACTGAGTGAGGACTGAGGCCGTGCTTCCACTTAGCTTGGTTCAGCGATCTGGAGCCGATGAGGAGCCTGCTGGGGGCCGTGGCCGACGGGATCAGCATCAACAGCACCTTGTGCTGGCGGACGGGTTCAGGGAAGACTGGGGGTGAGGGGAGCCCGCTCAACCACCAAGAGAGAGCGATGAATCCGTGATTACCTTAGTTCTTCTAATTGCTTGTAAGTCTGGAGCTTGATTAGGTCACGAGTCGCATTTCCCTCTATTTCTATACAGGCTATTTCCTAAGGATCTTGGAGGCAAATACCCATCTTCTGATTGAACCATTTATGAAGGTTCCATATACTACGATCTCGGATTTTTCGATTGCGAATAGATAGCTGCCAAGTATCTCGTCTGGCCCTTGCTTGAAGCATCTAATAGCGGTCCGAGGCCCATGAGTTTTCTGCTCGTCTCCAGCTATCCATCTCCACCCATCACTTCCTAGAGTGGGATAGTATGGACCTTCATAAGTCCGCGATGAGGAGCATGTCACGCGTTCTTCATTGGAAGGTGGATTTTCCTGAAGCAATTGATGCCATGACTCATCATAAGTCGGCATACTCGCTTTAGACCAGAATTCCAACATCCGACTGCCACTCGGGCCTGTCCTGTAGTGTTGCCGATTAAGCTTGACTGGCCTCTCAGCCGAGCAGGAAGCTATCCTTGAAAATGTCGCCTTCTTGAAATCAACGATGTAAAGGCTTCCAAAGGGGGATACAAACTGAGCAGTCTTCTTCAGCTCAGAGCACCGCCTCTCCTGATTCTGATAGTCTTTGATAATTGCTGGCTGAGCGACTGCTGTCGAAAAAATCTGGACGGCGCAGGTGGCGAAAGCAGCAAGGCATGGAGCTACCCCCGCATTGATCTTGTAGTTCTTCACGACACAGACAGGCAAGTTAGAACTTGTCCGGGAATGTTACTGAAGTGCGAGATCTAATCGTTGCTTCTAGCTACCCCACTTTCTCCCATCGGTAAGAGCCCCCTGCACGGTGGGCCGCTCCATCCCTTTGCTATCCGGCGGACGTTGCGGAAGCTGCTGGGTGGTGGCCGGCGGGTCAGCACCTACAGCCTCTCACCCCGTTGGACGGGTTCACGGAAGGCAGGAGGGGAAGAGATCAGTCGGCGTCGAATCCGTCTTTGACAGGGAACAGCGCCCAACCATCCGCCCGCTCATCATCAAGCAGGGTTACCCGAACTGGTCCATTCATGCGGGTTTTGTAGCTGAAAAAGTGCGGCTTGTTGAAGATGTCGGTGTATTCCACCCTTCCCCAGACAAAAAAGGCGCGAGTTCCATGAAGAATCGCTGTGAGATTATCATCGCTCAGTGGCAAAATTGCATTCTGTTCGAATTTTCCACCAGGCCCCACAACGGCGCTTACACCAAAATCTCCAGCCTTGTCGAACGGATGGCTAGCTGCCGCCAGGATAGAACAATTTATCCATAGCCTAACATTATAACCCGGAGTCACGCCGGAATTCTTGAGATTAACCCAAACTAAAACAGCCCCTTCATTGGGGTTGTTTATGAGAACCGCGCCATTGACGAGAGTAATGTAGGCGCGCAATTGGCGTTCTCCGATGCGCCGCGTCTCGCGAAACTGTTGATTGGCATAAAAGGCAAGGACCCAATTGGCCACTAAGGTGAGGACTGCCAAAGGTAATTCCCATGGAAATCCGACGTTATTGGATGGCTTTTCGGGCTCCTTCCTTTGGGTGGCTGCATCTGGCCGTGAGACTGGCTGCGACTGCGAGGCCGGCAATAAGCATCCAAAGAAGGCGGCAAGAAACAACGCTGCAAAAACATTCCGAAGCCCTCTTTTCTTGGTGGCTATACGAAGTTCATGATCCACAGAGGCAGTGGCGTTTAACTTTCCGCCCATCTCATAGCAGCTGGCAGGGGTTGTGTCTGTAACTGAAACCTTTCGCACCTCCCCCTTGTTGGGTGGTGGCTTTATGCCTCAGGTGCCTTTCAGGTTTGCCTTTGAATCGCTGCTCATCCCCTGGGGCTCCAACTCATCCCACTCCTCCCACTCGTGAACCTGGAGCAGCCGCTGGGCCTTCGCCGCATCGAGGCGGTCGCCGTGGTGGAAACCTCCAGTGACCTCCCCGGCTGGGCCCTTCAACAGCAGGAGCCGATCACTGGCTGGGGTTTTGTGAGTGAGCCGCACCAGCAGCACTGGTTCTTCCTGGATCAGGTGGGGCGTGGGCATCAGGGAGCGGTGCCAGCAATGCGGGCCGGCTCGGCAATCAACTCAGGGTTGCAGCTCCCACTCGGTAGGGCCAGGAGGGCGCTCTGCCTCTTCCTGAGAGCCCGCCTGGGTGTGGTCGATCAGCCCCGGGCTGCTGCGAGCGCAGGGAGCAGCCCCTGGGGCAAGCCAGGAGCCGTGGTCCCGCCCCGTGGACTCGCTGAGTCGTGCTGCTGGCCCTGTCCACCTGTTCTCCACTTGGGTGCAGATTTGGGTGCAGCTTGGGTGCAAAGGGGTCTCAAGGGACAAGAGGCAGACCCAGTAACAGCAAGGGATCTCAGCCTGTCTTATCGCGAATCCTTGTTTCCCCTATTCTCCATCACCAGCACTGACTGGCCAGCCCGCACCCTCCTGGGCTGGCCGCATCCGGGCCGAAGCTCGGGCTTCGGGGTTCACTCCGGCGAAGGTGGGAGGCAACGCCGCCCTCACCACCATCAGCAAGGCCATGGCGGCGAGGAACGCACAGACGGCAAGGATCTGGCGCCAGTCGGTTTCCAGCACACCTTTGACGATCACTTCCCGCAGCACCGAAACGATCGCGATCTCCACTGAAACGCTGATGGAAACGCGCTGCTCCTGCAGATAGATGATCAACAGGCGGAACAGTTCCACCAGGATGAGAATGAAGAGAATATCGGCGGTGACCTCGTGAAATTCAAAGGTGGTGAACAACAGCGAGAAGATGGACTTCATCTGCATGGCCATCGCGCAGAACAGCCCCACGCACAACGACACGGCGATCAGGTCCTGCACGGCCTCCAGGGCCTGAACCACCTGAACCCTCCGAAAAATCCTGTACCAGGGCACATTGGATTCATCGTCAAGGTGTTGACGGTGCACGGATTCCGGCAAATCCGTGTTCTTGATTGGCTTGATCGTCGGGATGGTGAACATGGAAACCGATCAGCCTTAGCCGACTTGTCCAGGCTAGGAGCCGTTCTCCCAGCCGGTCAATCACCCTGTGTTCGGCCCCCCATCACGGCAGGATGGGGCCAACGCGAGCCGTAGGGGCCGCGTCCGGGCCCTGCCGATCAACTCCTGCTGTTACGGGCCCAGGGTTAGGCCCCGGAAGGCCGCCAGAGCCCATGGGGCTGATGGTGCGGTGGTGGTGCGCCTTGGAGAATGTCTGGGCCGAGGTGCCACGTCCTATTTGCTCAGTGTCGGGACTCCTGCCGGACTCCAGTTGAAGGAGCCTGTCACCACACGCTTGGCGTCGATCACCGCCAGCTTGTGATGCAGCTTGTCGCCCCGCGCCAGTTTCGGAGTTCCCACCCCCTCGATCGGCTGCTGCCAGGGGGTGTTGCCAGCTTCCAGCTTGCAGAATCGATCCGGCATGGCCACCCCGAGCAGGTCGAGCACCTCGGAGAACGACCGACTGGCAAACCCCGGATCAGCCAGCAGGCGGATCCTGACCCCCCGCCGCTGCAGCTCGGCCAGCTGGTCGGCAAGGCCCTGGGCAGAGAAGACGAACAACCCCATGTCCAGGCTCGTCTGGGCCTCGGCCAGGCGTTCGGCCAGCAGGGCCAGACCATTGTTGAGATCGCGCCGTCGATGGGGGGCGAACAACACCTCGACCCTGGTCGGGCCGACCATCACCGCCTCAACCCCGCCGGACTCTTTGCCAATGCCGAAGCGGCTGTCGGCGCTCCCGCCCGGACCATCTCCCCACATCCGCTGGAACTCGGCGTCGAACAGGGCGGCCAGGGGCAAGCTGTCGATGCGGAGCAGATGATTGACATTGCCCAGGGTCTGGGGATCACCGGCATCGCCATGAATGCAGGACGGGGTGAAGTTTGCTGAGCCGGTGACCAGCCAGCGGCCATCGACGACCAGGAACTTGTGGTGCATCAGGCCGCTGCCGGCGCTGCCGTCTGCCGTGTCGTCGATCAGGGGCACACCGCCCCTCTGGAGGATGGCCACCGCATCCCCGGCCCGTCGCTCGCTGCTGCTGAGCACTCCATCGTTGTTGCGATCGGCCAGGGCCGTGAGCGTGGCGTGGCGGTGGCGTTGGTGGGAGTTCAGCTCGCTGGGATGCTGCTGGCTCCAGGGGGTGCTGTAGGTGTTCTCCAGGACCACCTGGACCCTGATCCCAGCACGGTGCTTGCTCACCAGGGCCTCGGCCACTTTCGGCAGGGAGAGTTCCTGCACCGCCATCAGGATCTCGGTTTCGGCCCGCTGGATCGTGTTCAGCACCAGGGCCTCCAGATCATCGCCGCTGCGCCGGCGGCCATCGATCGGGCTTTGGTAGTGGCGATCGCTGCGGTGATTGAAGGCCAGCTCCATGCCCGGCGGCAGCGGCAGATCGGCTGGCGCCAGGCCGGTGATGCGGGCCGTGGCACTGCAGCCGGCCAGGCCAAGGGCGAGGCCGATCAGACCGGAGGCGCGAGCAACGCGGCTAAGGCCCGTGACTGGCCTGGGTGATCGTTCCAAGGCAGGGAACTGGGTGAATTGTCCCCAGGATTCCCTGCCTTTTGCGGTTTGGGCCGGCTTCTGGTCAGGAGTGGCCGGGCATTTCGGCGGTGCGCAGCATCAGGGCGAACCAGAGGCAACTGGCCACCACCGCAACAGCAACCCCGGCCGACACACTGAAGCGGACCATCAGGATCGGAACCAGGATCGGCAGAACCAGAGTTCCGGCCAGCGGGGTGAAGGCCACCAGGGCACGCATTAAATCAGAACCACTCGGAAACAGCCTGGCTGGCTGGATTGGTTTTATCTTCCGGTGTGGTGCGCCCGAACTGGAGAGTGATGTTGCGCTTCTGTTCACCATCGGCGGCAATCGCCTCGATTGGATAGACCTGCTCTCCGTCGCGGAAAGGCACCTGGATGCGGAAGGTGCCATCGGCGGAGAGGGGCACGGTCTCGTTGCCGATCAGCAGGGTGGCGGATGGATCGGTGGATCCGTAGACGATCAGCTCCGCGTCGGCGACCAGCCAGAACGAACGCTGGCGGGCAGGAACGCCGCCCAGGCCCGATTCATGACGACCACTGGCCCAGACCCCGATGCCTGAGTCGCTCAGGCTGTAGTGCTCAGGACCACTGCCACGTTCACCCCGTTCGTGGAAGGCTTCAGACCCTCTGCCGAAGCGGATGCCGGGGCTGACGCCGCCCATGCTCTGCAACGAAGCCTTTCGATACAGCCGTTCGTGGAGATCGTTGTAGGGGGTGTCAGCCGGGCTCGGCAGTGAGCCTGGGCTGGGGGGTGTCTCAAGCGAGAACGGGACAAACTGATCCAGGATCTGCTCGCTGGGATGGAGAGCAGGCACGCGGGCGGCAGCGGAGAAACCCAGGGAGATCCAGCTGCCACCAACCTTGCGGCAACCCAGCTCGACCCGGTAATCCCGGTCACTCATCGGCACAGGTAAATACCACTCGGTGGCATGGCTGTCGACGGGCACCTCCTGGAGGGTTTGGGGGTGGACGGCACCGCCGCCGAGCCCGGTGACATCGGCCAACCTCAGGCAAAGCTGGCTGGCGCCGGCGGTCTCGGCCTGTTGGCGGTCTGAGTCGGCGATCTCCCAGAACACATAGGCCCACTGGGGGTCGCGGGGCAGAAACACCACCTTGGTCTGAGGGGTCGGCCTTGGGGCTGGGGGTAGGCCGACCTCAATCTCAGTCAGGCTGGGGCTTGAGCAAGGGGCTGCACCGCCTGCAGCCTGGGCAGGGGCCGGGCCACTGCCGGGCGGGTTCTCCCCGATCAACTCAGAAAGCTCCTGCTTTGACTTGCGGCTGTAAAGGCCGACACCGAGGCCGCTCGCAACCTGACGCAGCTGCCTCAAGGTCATTTTCGCCAAAGAAGAAAATCCCTGAGTCACTCGCCACTCTCCTCTTTTGAATTCAGTCTGGGTAGATTGCCAGAACAGGATTGCCTGGGACCGGGGGCGTCAGCAACCACTGACGCCTGAGTGGGTGCCACTACAAACAAAAAACGGCGGAGAGAATCCGCCGTCTGAAGGATTGGCAACGGGTTTCAGCGAACCCTGCTCAGCGCCCGATGCTCCGATAGGGCACCTTGGCGAGGTAGTCCATGCCGACACTGCCGGACGAGGCCGCCCCGCTGCGGAGGGCGGGGAGCTCGCGCACCCAGGGGAGGTAGTCCTCGGGGAAGCCGCCGCGCCGTTGGCGTGCCCGCGCCGGCAGGGAGCGGGTGGATCCTGTGTAGATGATCTGGGGGAAGCCCAGCACGCCGCGGTGGTAGGCCTCGTAGCGGGGGGAGGTGATGTTGAACGGGGTTTCGCCCACATCGCGAGATCCCACAACGCGATTGCGGTGGTAAGGAACGGTGTCGTAGCCGAAGTTCTCCAGGTACTCGGCGCTGTCGAGGATCTGATCAACAGCGCCGGAGACGCCCTTGGTCATGATCACCGCGGACCAGGCGATCTCCTCAGCTTTGCCGTAAACAGGCCGGCCCAGCAGCTTCTCCACCAGATGGCGGGCAACTCGGTAGTTGCTGTTGAGGTTGTAAAAACTGCGGGTGAAGGTGTCGGAAAGACAGAGGGCGCGGATGAAATCCCGCACGGTGATCTGGCCGTCGCGCAGCTGCGATTCAAGAACTGCGTCTCGGTCGACCTTGAAAGCGTGGAAGAAAATCTGACGGTAGGCAGTTTCGATCACGAAGTTCTGGGCTTCCCGATCAAGGGCCTTGTCAATCGAAACCGTTTTCGGATCCTCGTCGGAGCCGACACGGAACGGCTCCACCCGGGAGTTCTGGGTTGTCGGCGCGTAGTTCAGAAGCGGGATAGCCACACGTGCATCGTCAACCGTCGTTGTGGATCGTAGAAGTGGCTCTCTGGCTAACCCAGCCAGGCCTGGCGAGGGCTCACAGTCCGTAACGTTTGAAACTCACCAGCCAAAGGCTGAAACCGCCCCTTCGAGGCCGTGGCCCCCACGGTCATCGCTTTCACTGCTGCGGCTCTCAACGCAGCGGCTTTCAACACAGAACGAGGCGGTGTTCGAAAGGCCTTCAACCGTGCTGGTGCGCAGCCGCAGATTCGGCGTAGGGAACCAGAAGCGCTCCAGGGATCCCATCGTTTCGTAGCTGGTGGTGAGCAGCAGCCCATCACGCTCGTCCATCTGAAAATGGCCGGCCACCGGGGCTGTTTCGGCATAGCCCCGATCCCGCAGCAGCAGCCCCTCTCGGCCCAGCGCGTCGGTAGGAATCAGGCCGAACACCGACTCGCCCTTGTGGTCCTCACCGGCCTTGTCCCAGGCCATCGAGCCACTCCAGCGCACCTGGCAGCCGCCGACGAGTCGAGCCGGCTCCTGGCCATGCAGGTTGGCGATCGCCACCAGGCGCGGATCCTCGGCGGCCACCTCCACCACCTCGATCAGGGAGCCGCCGGCTTCAGCACGGCGGTGCAGGAGGTGATGGCTGGTGCGCTGGGAGCGCCAGCGGCCACAGCTGAGCCTGAAGAAGCTGATGGCATCGGCGATCGGAACGCTCACGGCTGGGTCACGGCTGCAGCGATGATCGCAAGTCCCCCACCCCTGGCGCATCCGTTGGCCTCAACGGGAGTCCTGGCTGCCCTGGCTGCGGCACTCTGCTGGACCCTGGCCAGCAGCCTCTGGCGGAGCCTGCCGACCTCCCTGTCGTCGGCGCGGCTGAACCTGCTCAAGAATCTGCTGGCCCTGGCCTTTCAACTGCCGGTTGTGCTTCTGGGCCTCTGGCGCGTTCAGCCGGGGCCCCTTGCCCTGCTGGCCGCCAGCGGTGTGGTGGGCATCGCCCTGGGTGACAGCCTTTACATCGCGGCCCTGCGCCGGCTGGGCACCCGCCGCACCCTCACCATCGAGGCTGGCGGTCCTGTGCTGACCGTGCTGGGTGGGACCCTGTTCCTCAGGGAGCTGCCCGCCCCGGAGCAATGGCTGGGGGTTGGGCTGATCGGCCTGGCGGTGCTGGTGGTGGCTTGTCAGGAACCGCCGGCCCCCCTGCAGCCACTGCCGCCAGCAACAGGCCGAAATGGCCAGTCCCTGGGTCTGCTGCTGGCCCTGGCGGCCCTGCTCTGCGGCAGCGGCGGCGCCCTGCTCTCCAGGGCTGCCCTGCTGAACGCCGATCTCAGCCCTCTGCAGTCGGCCACGGTGCGACTGGCTGCTGCGGCGCTGGTGATGCTCCCTTTGCTGCGGCGCTGGCCACCCCAGGGGATAGGGCCCCGCCTGGCCTGGCGCCGCTGGCCCCTCGTGGTGCTCGCCACCCTGCTTGGCACCACCGCTGGGATCGTGCTTCAGCAGACGGCGTTGCAGCATTTGCCGGCCGGACTGGCGGTGGCTCTGCTCGCCACGGCTCCGGTGATGACCTTGCCCTTCGCCCACCGGGAAGGGGACCGGCCCGGCTGGACCGGTCTGGTGGCGGCCCTGCTCGCCCTCGCCGGCGTCAGCCTGGTGGTGTGAGCCTGCTGCGGGCCTGGCCGTCAGCCCAGCAGCACAGATCGGTGAGGTCGAGTTCAAGGGGCTGCTTCGCCAGGGCAGCGGCGATCAGCTCGAGCTGGGCGGCCATTTTCTCCAGTTGCTGCTGGAAGGCCTGCTGGAAGGCTGGATCCGCCTTGAGCTTGGACTGGTTCGCCAACCACTCCTCCAGCTGCTGCGGAGAGGGGATCGCGGCCGCGCAGGGGCCGGCGACCTCCTGCAGGCAGCGCAGGCTGTGGGCCAGCAGGCGCAGATGGTGGCGCTCCAGGGAAGGAAGCAGGCTGGACTCCAGAAGTTGGAGGTCTGCGGTGCTGAGGGGACCCGCCTCAGCCATGGCCAGGCGCGGCGACGCATTGGGCGGAGCGGGGGGCCAGGCGGAACCCGCAGGAGTGGCCCCCTTCCAATCGCCAGTGGACGCGTTCGACACTGCAATCCGGGAAGGTGTGGCGGATCTGTTGCAATTCCTGGTCGCAGATCTGGGGGAACTGATCGGCAAGCCGGGCGACGGAACAACGGAATTCCCTCATGCACCAGGATCGGCCATCGCTGTCGCGGCTGCATTCAGAGACGTAGCCCTCCTGGCGGCGGAGTTCCACCAGCCTCTCCAGCCGTTCCGCCAGGCTGCCCTCGCCGATCAGGTGCCGATCGGAGGCTCCCTTGACCATGGCTTGCTGCCGCAGCAGCTTGGTGACCATGTCCGGAGGGAGGCTGGCGGCCAGCGACTGCAGCAGGCCGAGGGCGAACTGTTCGCCACCATCGGGAAACTGATTGCGTCCGACCGGGGTCAGCCGCCAGTGGTTGCTGGGCCGTCCAGGCCCCTCGCTGCTCGGGCTGGCTTCGACGAGGCCCTCCTCTTCAAGTCCGCGCAGGTGACGCCGCATCGCCTGAACGGACACCGCGAGCTGTTCGGAGAGATCGGTGGCCGTGGCCTCGCCCTGACGCAACAAGAGCGTGAGAGCCGCCTCACGGGTGGGTGTCTGGGTGGAGGAACTCATCAGAAGGTGAGGATGGTCTGGCGAGACACAGTCCTGCCCACACCCTGCCACGCCTTCGCAGAGGCTGCGAGGTCGCTTGGTCAGCCCCCATCACCGGCACTGGTGCCTTAGGCTGTCCACTAACGAAACAACAAGGTTTCGTTATTCACGGCCAGCCAGCATCAGCCTTTCTGATGTTTCTCCAATGCCCTCACCATTGGCCTGCCTGCCGCGGCTTTCCCACTCCAGCTGAACCCATGTCCGATGCTCCCTCCGCTGCGGCGGCTCCATCCACCGAAAGCCTGGAGGTGATCCGGAAATTCGCCGAAACCTACGCCCAGCGCACCGGCACCTTCTTCTGCAGTGATCCAGGGGTGACGGCCGTGGTGCTGGAGGGGCTGGCCCGCCACAAGGAGCAGCTCGGCGGGGCGCTTTGCCCTTGCCGCCACTACGAAGACAAAGAAGCGGAGGTGTCCCAGGCATTCTGGAACTGTCCCTGCGTACCGATGCGGGAGCGCAAGGAATGCCATTGCATGCTCTTCCTCACCGAAGACAACCCGTTTCGGGGTGAAACGCAGAGCATCAGCCTCGACGAGATTCGCACCCATACCGCCGGTTCCACCCCCTGAGGCCCATGAGCACCACTTCCACCGTCAGTGATCTGGTCAGCAAGCCCTATCAATACGGCTTCGTCACCGACATTGAAACCGAGAAGATCGACAAGGGCCTCAGTGAAGATGTGGTGCGGCTGATCTCAGCCAAGAAGAACGAACCAGCCTTCTTGCTCGAGTTTCGCCTCAGGGCCTTTCGCCAATGGCTCAGGATGGACGAGCCCCAATGGTCATCGGTGAGCCACCCGGACATCGACTATCAAAACATCATCTATTACGCCGCACCGAAGCAACAGGCGAAAAAAGCCAGCCTTGACGAGGTGGATCCCAAGCTGCTGGAAACCTTCGACAAGCTCGGCATCCCTCTGAGTGAGCAGAAGCGGCTCAGCAATGTGGCTGTCGATGCTGTTTTCGACAGCGTGTCCATTGCCACCACCTATCGAGAGAAACTGGCTGAGCACGGGGTGGTGTTCTGCTCGATCAGTGAGGCTGTCAAAGACCATCCTGAGCTGATCGAGCGATACCTCGGTTCGGTGGTTCCTGCCAATGACAACTATTTCACGGCTCTGAATTCGGCCGTGTTCAGTGATGGCTCCTTTGTGTTCATCCCCAAGGGGGTTGATTGCCCGATGGAACTCTCCACCTATTTCCGGATCAACTCCGGTGACACAGGCCAGTTCGAGCGCACTTTGATCATTGCCGAGGAGGGAGCTTCGGTGAGCTATCTGGAGGGTTGCACCGCCCCGATGTTCGATACCAACCAGCTCCATGCGGCCGTGGTGGAACTGGTGGCTCTCGATGATGCCTCGATCAAATATTCAACAGTGCAGAACTGGTACGCCGGTGATGAAACCGGCAAGGGCGGCATCTACAACTTTGTAACCAAGCGTGGGCATTGTCGTGGGGATCGCAGCAGGATCAGTTGGACCCAGGTTGAAACCGGCTCAGCGATCACCTGGAAGTACCCCAGCTGCGTCCTTCAAGGAGCCGATTCTGTTGGTGAGTTCTATTCCGTCGCCCTCACCAACAACCGGCAGCAGGCCGATACCGGCACCAAGATGATTCATGTCGGTCCCCGCACCCGCTCAACGATCGTGAGCAAGGGAATCAGCGCCGGCCACTCCTCCAACAGCTACCGGGGCCTCGTTCAGATCGGCCCGAAAGCGGTGGGTGCAAAGAATTACAGCCAGTGCGATTCGATGCTGATCGGTGATCAGGCGGCGGCCAACACCTACCCCTACATCCGCTCCCAGCAGCCTGAGTCATCGGTGGAGCATGAGGCCAGCACCTGTCGGATCTCCGCCGACCAGCTGTTCTACCTGCAGAGTCGCGGTATCGGCTTTGAGGAGGCAGTATCGATGATGGTGAGTGGGTTCTGTCGGGATGTCTTCAACCAGCTTCCGATGGAGTTCGCCGCCGAAGCGGACAAGCTGCTGGCACTGAAGCTCGAAGGGTCGGTGGGCTGAACAGTCAGGCTTCCTGCCCCTCCAAGCCCGCTGATTGAGCTGCCCGGGATCCCTGTCCTGCTTCTCTTTTCTGTTTTTCGTTTCTTTCTCGTTCCTTTCTCCGTTTCCCTGTGATCAGCCCCGACGCCGACCTGCTGCTTGAGATCGTTGACCTCCACGCCATGGTTGCGGATCAGCCGATACTCAAGGGGGTGAACCTCAGCATTCGTGCTGGTGAGATCCATGCCGTGATGGGTCGCAACGGCAGCGGCAAGAGCACCCTCTCCAAAGTGCTGGCCGGGCATCCCGCCTACAGCGTCACCGCCGGCTCGGTGCGCTACCGGGGCGCCGACCTGCTCGATCTGGATCCGGAGCAACGGGCCCGCCTCGGCCTGTTTCTCGGCTTTCAGTACCCGGTTGAGATTCCTGGGGTGAGCAACCTCGAGTTCCTGCGGGTGGCCACCAATGCCCGCCGCGCTGAGCTGGGCAGAGAGGAGCTCGACACCTTCGCCTTTGAGGACGTCGTGCGGGAACGTCTCACAGTGGTGCAGATGGATGCCGCTTTTCTGGAGCGCAGTGTCAACGAGGGCTTCTCCGGTGGAGAGAAGAAGCGCAACGAGATCCTGCAGATGGCGTTGCTTGAGCCCGTGGTGGCGATCCTCGATGAAACCGATTCCGGCCTTGATATTGATGCTCTGCGGATCGTGGCCGGTGGTGTCAACCAGCTGGCCACTGCCGAGAATGCCACCTTGTTGATCACCCACTACCAGCGGTTGCTGGATGTGATCACTCCTGATTTCGTCCACGTGATGGCGGCGGGACGGATCCTGCGCACTGGCGGTAAGGAGTTGGCCCTGGAGCTTGAAGAGCGTGGCTACGACTGGGTGGACCAGGAACTGGCCGTTCTGGAGGTGGTCTGATGCTGGCCTCATCCCCGCGTCCGGAAGTGGCGGTCGACGCCGCCTGGACCAGCCGATTGCTGGAGTGTTTGCCTTCCCCTTCTGGAGACCTGGAAACTGAGCAAAGGCGCGGACGGGAGGCTCTGGCGAGGCAACCGCTGCCATCCCGTCGCCAGGAAGACTGGCGGTTCACCGATCTGGCACCCCTCAAGGCCCTGGACCCGGCCGGCATGGCCGCCGTGAGCACGGCGGTTGGATCCGCTCCGCTCCCTCCGCCGCCTGACCCCACCCTCTTGCCTGAACCAGCGGCGGGAAGCCTGCGGCTCTGGCTCGATGGCCGCAGCGACCCCCTCGCCGGCCAGAGCCTTCCGCCTGGCCTGAGCCTCCTCAGCGGCGAGGACCTGCACCAAGCCCTTGGCCGCACCCTGGCCTGCTGCGGTTGCGGGCAGCACTGGCCGGTGCAGCTGAACCAGGCCACCGCCAGCCACTGCCTGGCCCTGCGGGTGAGCGGATCCATCGCCGAGACCCTCGAGCTGGTCAGCGTGGCCGATCGCCTCCACACCCTCACGCCGGTGCGGCTGCTGCTGCTGCTGGAGGAGAAGGCCAGCCTGGAGGTGCTGCAGGTGCAGCTCGGCTCCGGGCCCAGTCTCAGCAGCCTGGTGGTGGAGGTCCAGCTCGGCCGGCAGGCCCAGTTGCTGCATGGCATGCTGGCCATCGGCGAGGCTGACGCCTGCTTCCTGGGACATCTGGCCGTGGAGCAGGCCAGCGACAGCCGGTTCCGCTCCGTGATGGCCTGCCGGGGTTGGGGCCTGTCGCGGTTTGAACCGCGCATTGTCCAGGCGGAGGGCGCGGCCCACACCGAGCTCAAGGCGCTGCAGCTGGCCGAGCGGGATCAGCTGGCCGACACCCACAGCCAGGTGCGGTTCCTCGGTCCCGATGGCGCCCTGGAGCAATTGCATAAGGCGATCGCTGATGGCCGGGCCCGAAGTGTGTTCAACGGCGCAGTGGCCGTGCCCCGGCTGGCCCAGCGCACCAACGCCAACCAGATGAGCCGCAACCTGCTGCTCTCCGACCAGGCCCGCATCGACACCAAGCCGGAGCTGGAGATCGTCGCCGACGACGTCCGCTGCACCCATGGCGCCACCGTGAGCCGGCTTCAGGCCGACCAGCTCTTCTACCTTCAGAGTCGGGGGATTGATGCGGCTACGGCTTCCCGCCTGCTCAAGCGGGGTTTTTGTCAGGAGGTGCTGCGGGATCTCCCCGCCGCCGCCGCCGTCTGGAATCCCCTTCAACGCCTGATGGCGGAGGTTTGATCAGCGATGACAACAGCTCTCACCAGCCAGCTCGGTGCCGTGGACAGCACCCCACCGCTCACCGACACTCAGCAGTACGGCGAACAGCCGCCTGCCGCGGTCCGGTTGGAGCCACAGCTGGAGGCCGGGTCCAAACCGGCCAGCGACCCTGGCAGCACCGTGGCTGCCCAGACCCGGCCGGATTTTCCCCTGCTTGCCCAGCAGGCCTGCCTCGGCCAGCCGCTGATCTATCTCGATCATGCCGCCACCAGCCAGAAGCCGCGCCAGGTGCTGGAAGCCCTGTACACCTACTACAGCCGTGACAACGCCAATGTGCACCGTGGCGCGCACCAGCTGAGCGCCCGAGCCACGGATGCCTTTGAAGGGGCCCGCGCCAAGGTGGCCAGCTTCATCGGAGCTGCCACGCCGCGCGAGATCGTCTTCACCCGCAACGCCAGTGAGGCGATCAACCTTGTAGCCCGCAGCTGGGGCGATGCTGTGATCCGCCCTGGCGACGAGATTCTGCTGTCGGTGATGGAGCACCACAGCAATCTGGTGCCCTGGCAGTTGCTGGCCGCCCGCACCGGCGCCGTGTTGCGCCATGCCGGGCTCAGCGAATCCGGAGAGCTCGACCTGGTGGATCTTGAAGCCAAGCTCAGCAAACGCACCCGGCTGGTGAGCCTGGTGCAGATCAGCAACACCCTCGGTTGCCTCAACCCGATCGCGGCTGTTGCCAAGCTCGCCCACGGTGCGGGAGCCCTTCTGCTGGTGGACGCCTGTCAGAGCTTGCCCCATTTGCCGGTGAACGTGGCCGAGCTGGGGGCTGATTTCCTGGTGGGATCGTCCCACAAGCTCTGCGGACCCACCGGCATGGGATTCCTCTGGGCCCGGGAGGCCTTGCTGGAGGCGATGCCGCCTTTCCTGGGAGGCGGTGAAATGATCCAGGACGTTTTTCTTGAGACCAGCAGCTGGGCGGAGCTGCCCCACAAGTTCGAGGCGGGTACCCCGGCGATCGGCGAGGCCGTCGGCATGGGAGCGGCGCTTGATTACCTGAGCGCCCTTGGTCTGGAGCGGATCCATGCCTGGGAGCAGCAACTCACCGGACGCCTGTTCGAGCGCCTGCAGGCGCTCCCCGGCCTGCGCCTGCTCGGCCCCACTCCTGAGCAGCAGGCCGACCGTGGCGCCCTGGCCGCCTTCACCGTTGATGGGCTCCATGCCAACGACCTGGCGGCCTTGCTCGATGCCAGTGGCATCTGCATCCGCAGTGGGCATCACTGCACCCAGCCCCTGCATCGCCATTACGGCATCACCGCCTCGGCCCGGGCCAGCCTCAGCTTCACCACCACGTTCGAGGAGATCGATCGCTTTGCCGATGAGCTGGAGAGCAGCATGGCTTTCCTTCGGCAGCACGGCTGAGTCTTCCCTGAGGTGCGGTTGTTCCTGGTGGTTCTGGGCGGTCGCACAGCCGGCTGCAACATCGAGCTGCACGATGTGAGGTTCGTGGTGGGTGAGGCGATCGAGGCGACCCTTCCGGCCCTGCGGCGGCAGTGGTTCGGCCGGCGGCGTGGACTGCACCTCGACAGCTATGTGGCGGTGGAGCGGGCCGATGGCCATCGGGTGAGCCTCCGCCGGGAGCCCTTCGCGGGAAACGAGCGGCTCTGGTTCGTGAACCTCGGGGCCTACGACCCCAGGCAGATGGCGGAGCTGCATGCCTTCGGCCTCGTGGTGGCTGGCTCCCCCCAGGCCGCCAAGGCCCGGGCCAAGCGGCAATGGCTGCTGGGAGCTGAGGCAGGCCCACAAGGATGATCTCTGTGCCGTCGATGACTGCCTGTCCCTGGAATCGGTGGCGGATTGGCATGTGCACCTGAACGCGGATCCCAGCCTGGGCTCCGAACCGCTGGTGCCGGATTGGTACGGCTACCGGCTGATTGATCGCGCCTGAGGGAGCCGGTGGCAGGAACAACACACAGGCAGGTCAGCTGAACCGATCCCGCCCAGCTCCGCCACCAGTGTGCTTGAGCGCTAACGGGAGTTGAGCTGTGCCTCCTCCAGTTGGGCTCCCTCCAGCTGGGCCCCATCGAGTTGGGTGTCGCGCAGGTCGCAGCCGCGCAGGTCGGCGTGCCGCAGATCGGCCTTGCGCAGATCGGCCCCGTAGAGGCAGGCCCCGCGCAGCCGGGCCCCAGGCAGCTGGGTGCCGCCGAGGCTGGCGAAGCTCAGATCGGCATCGCTGAAGTCTGCTTTGCCCAGGTCGGTGAGCTGGTCGAGACCGGAGCGGAAATCGGCTTCCACCAGGCAGGCTCCCCGCCAGCGGCTGCCGGCTGCCACCACGCCCCGCAGGCAGCAGCGGTGCATCAGCGCCCCATGGAAGTCGGCCTGCTGCAGCCGGGAGCCGGAGAGGTCGGCCTCGTGCCAGAACGAACCAGCGGCTCGGACCCCGGAAAGGTCAGCCCCCCAGACCAGGGCCCGCTGAAAGCGGCAGCCCACCAGCGCAGCGCCGCTGAGGTTGGCATGGCCGAATCGGGATTCCTGGAATGAGCCACCGCTGAGGTCGCAGTCGGCGAGATTCAGCTCGCCGCCGTCGATGCCATTGAGCACCAACCAGGGGAAGGAGCGCCGACCTGCCGCCAGGGCCTGCCGCAGCTCGGCGAGAGAAGCCGGAGACACTCAGAGAATGGCGACAAGGGCATCAAGCTGCTGCCGGCGGGTGGCCAGCAGCAGCTTGTCGGCCTGCAGGATCAGCCGGAACACCCCTTTGTCGATCACCTCGTAGAACACCAGGCTGCCCTCAGGGCGCCGCTTCACCACCCCGGCGATCGTGAGCAGCTTCAGATGCTTGGAGACGAGGGCCTGGCTCAGGCCGGTGCGCTCCACCACGGCGGTGACATTGAGAGCGCCACCGCGCAGGGCATCAAGAACGGCCAGGCGGTTGGGCTCGGAGAAGACCTTGAAATAGTCGGCGAGGGCCTCCATGGGCAAGGAACGATCAAGGGCGACGTACATTGAATCCACCTTACCCCGTTATTGCGTTGGCGGCATGGTATCGGCCAATCGGCCCTGGGAAACCCAACACAATGAACCAACAGTTCTCACGGATTGGTATGGCTTTCTGGGGAGCGAACAATCGCCCTGCCGCCAGTCGCTTCTCCCGGCTGTATCCCGACCTCGACTGGTGGAGCCCTTGTGGCTGACTGTGGAACCAGTGGTTGTGCTGGAATGCAGGTTGAGTCAGCCGTCCTTCAACAGCCGCAGCTGCGCGCGAACCGCTGCTTGAGCCGGCTCAGCCGATCCGCCTGCTGCTTGCTCCCGAGAGCTCCTGTGCCGCAAGCGATCGCGGCCGTGGAAAATGGGCTTGCCGGCGAGGTCGAATGCCGGGCGCAGTCGCCAACCCAGCGCCTCACCCACGTCGCCATGCTGGCGGTATTGCCTGGCTCAGGCGTCGGACTGGTGGCAGCAGGATCGCGATTCTCTAGCATCACGAAGCTGTTATACCATTGAATAATCTCTGTGCTGCCTGCGTTCCCTGCCCCGCCTCCTCCTGCGCCGCCGCTTCCGCCCCCACCCCCTTGCTAAGCGCCTTCCGATGACCGCCACCATCAGCCAGCCGGCCGCCGCCGCCACTCCGGCCGCCCCCCACCTGCGCGAAGACCTGCTGACGCCCCGCTTCTACACCACAGAGATCGACAAGGCGGCCCGCACCGACCTGGAGCAGCAGCGGCCCGCCTTCGAGGCGATGCTCGCCGAGATGGAGGCCGACCACAATCGCGACCACTTCGACCGCAAGGCCCCGCTCGATCGCCTGCGCGCCCTCAGCCCGGAAGCCAAGACCGCCTACGAGAGCTATCTGGTGCGCTCCTGTGTGTCGGAGTTCTCCGGTTTCCTGCTGTTCAAGGAGCTCTCCCGTCGCCTGTTCCAGGCCGAGCGCCAGGAGCTGGGCCGTCTGTTCCAGCTGATGGCCCGCGATGAGGCCCGCCATGCCGGCTTCCTCAACCGGGCGCTAGTGGCGGAAGGCATCGAACTCGACCTGCCCAAGCTGAGCACCAGGCGGCCGATCACCTGGTTCCCGCTCAGCTGGGTGCTGTATTCCGTGTTTCTGTCCGAGAAGATCGGCTATTGGCGTTACATCCTGATCGACCGCCACCTCAAGGCCCACCCCGACAACGCCTTTGCGCCGCTGTTCGATTTCTTCGAGCCCTGGTGCCAGGACGAGAACCGCCACGGCGACATCTTCAACCTGCTGATCCGTTGCTGGCCCGGTCTCAAGCAAGGGCTGCGCGGCAAGGTGCTGAGCCGTTTCTTCCTCTGGTCGGTGTTTCTCACCCACAGCCTCACCGTGTGTGAGCGGGGCGATTTCTACCGCCTGCTGGGTATGGACCCCCGCCGCTTCGATGCCGAGGTGATGCGCCAGACCAACCGCACCGCCCGCCGCGCCTTCCCCTGGGTGTTCGACCTCGAGCAGGGCCATTACCTGGAGCTGCGCGATCGCCTGGTCACCTGCTTCCAGCAGATGCAGGCGCTCAAGACGGAGCCGGGCGCACTGCTGCGCCGGCTGGGCCTGAAGCTGCGCTTCGCCGGGCTGCTGCTGCGGCAGTTCTGTCAGCCGATGGTGCCGGCGGAGGGGGCATGACCCACACACCCGCCGGCTTCGAGATCCCGCGCGTCTTCATCGGCTACGACCCGCGGGAGCGGGTGGCGGTGAACGTGCTAACCGATTCGCTTCAGGCCCGCTCCAGCCTGCCGCTGCTGATCGGCCAGGTGCGGCTCGATCAGCTGACCGGGGTGTACAAGCGGGAGCGCGATCCGCGCCAGAGCACCGATTTCTCCTTCAGCCGCTTCCTGGTGCCCTGGCTGGCGGGCTACCAGGGCTGGGCCCTGTTCATCGATGCCGACATGCTCTGCCTGGCGGATCTGGCCGAGCTCTGGGCCCTGCGCGACGAGCGCTATGCGGTGCAGCTGGTCAAGCACCAGCACGCCTGCGAGGAGGGGGTGAAGTTCCAGGGCATGCCCCAGACGCCCTACGGCCGTAAGAACTGGTCGTCAGTGATGCTGTTCAACTGCGCGCGCTGCACCGCGCTCACGCCGGCGTATGTGAACACCGCCTCGGGGCTGGAGCTGCACCAGTTCCACTGGCTGGCAGACGAGCAGATCGGCGCGCTGCCGCCCGAATGGAACGTGCTGGTGGGGGTGGAGCCGCTGCCGGCCGCCTCGAAGATCCTGCACTACACCCTGGGCGGCCCCTGGTTCGAGGACTGCCTCACCATGCCCGCCTCAGACCGCTGGCTGGCGGCCCGCGGCGCCATGAACGAGCCGCTGTTGGTGGAGCCGATTTCCGCTGTTGCCAGTCCTGTTCCCGTTTCCGTTACCTGTGGTCCCCATGCCCGTTCCTGAGCTCACCCCCGCCTACCGCGACGCCTACGCCCGCATCAACGGCCTCGTGATCGTGGGCGAGGGGTTGGCCGATCGTCATTTCCGCAAGCTGGCGCAGCTGCTGCCCGCAGACGCCGACGAGCTGCGGCGCCTGGCGGCGATGGAAGGCCGCCACGCCGTGGATTTCGTGGGCTGCGGCCGCCAGCTGGCCATTCGCCCCGATCTGTCCCTGGCGCGGCGGCTGTTCGCGCCGCTGCACGGGCTCTTCAATGAGGCCCTCAGCGCCGCAGACCCGGTGGGGGCGCTGGTGATCCAGTGCCTGATCGTGGAGAGTTTTGCGGTGGCCGCCTACCGCTGCTACCTGCCGGTGGCCGATGCCTACGCCGCACCGATCACGGCGGCAGTGCTGGCCGATGAGGCCGAACATCTCAACTACGGCGAGCGCCAGCTGGCGGCCAGCTTCCCAGCCGTGGTGGCGCCGATCACCCGTTGGTGTGAGCGGGCGGTGCCGGTGGCGATGGCGATGCTGCGGGAGGTGCACAGCGATCTCGAAGCGATCGGCATCGACCCCAGCGCGCTGGTGGGGGAATTCATGGGCTGCCTGGGCGGGGCGCTGGAGGCGGTCGGTTTGGCCCCACGCCAGGCCACGCGGCTGGCGGCAAGGCTGGCGGCGGTGGCCTGGCTCTGAGCTCCAGGCCGACCGGGGCTAGGAGCTTTGCCGCCGGGTTTCCAGGCGGCAGAGGGCGCGGAAGCGGAGCGCCATCAGCTCGTCGAACAGGGGGTTGATCTGGCAGAGCGCTGGGATGTGCAGCAGAGTCCGACCGCCGATCACCACGTCACGCTCGAACGGGCAGCGGGCCGGGATCAGCCGCACCAGCAGCCGGGCCAGCAGCAGCGACCGTGGGCCGATGCCATCAATCCAGTGACGGAGTCGATCGAGCAGAATCCCATGGCGGGGGCCCCGCAGAGGGCTGAGGGTCATGGCTGGAGCCCCGGGTAACAGAGAGGGGTGAGGCAAAACGCATCTGGGGGCTGGCGTTCGTCGGAATTCGGAGCGCGCACACCAGCAGAAAAATGAACTGTGGAGCGACCCATGGCCCCCGACTGTCGCGCCGGACACCTTGGTGTTGAGGCCCTGAACGGAGCCCGGAGCCTCGGCGGCTTGCAACGGTGTGGCGGGAGAGTTGGCGGGCTCAGAGCGCGACGGCCGCCAGCGGCGCCCGCGGCGGCAGACCGCCGGCCCGGTTGTGGAGCTGATGGGGATCCAGCAGGGCGGTGCTCACGTCGCCACCGAAGCGCAGCTGCAACCAGGTGATCACGGCTGGATCGCCGGCCACCACCGCTTCCTGACCCGCAGCGAGCTCCGGCAGCAGGGACGCCAGCAGCACCGGGCGCAGGTACCAGAGCTCCACGCCGGCGCCCTGGCGGTCGCGCCGCTCGGCGATCAGTTCCCGCAACTGGCCATCGGCACTGAGCTGACCGGTGGGTGCCAGCAGCAGTGGCAATGGACGCACGGAGGGGGAGAAGGCGGCAGCCATGGATGCGGGGCGTTGCAACGAAGCCGCAACGTTGGAACAACAAAATAACGTTACCGCTATATCGTTTGCTAACCCGGTTCCTGCCGAACCCCTTCATCTCCGGTTGCCATCGCCATGACCACCACGCTCCCCGCCGCGGTCTCCAACCCCGAATCCGCCCCCCTCCCTAGCTCCCTCTCCGACCACGCCAGCCCCGCCGACCTGGCGGCCCGCAAGGGCTTCGGCCCGCGGGTGCGCCGTCTGCATGGCCGCATCGGCGCCGCCCACCACCAGGCCGAAGGCATGGAGTTCTCGCGCGCCCTGCTCAATGGCCAGGCCAGTCCGCTGCAGCTGGCGGCCCTGATCCGCGCCCTGGGCCCGGGCTATGCCCTGATCGAGCAGCAGGGCCCCGAGCTGGCCGCGGCGCTCGGGGCGATCGACTTCCCCTGGGCGGCCCTGGCCCGCAGCGCCGCCCTCGCCGCCGATGCGGCAGCCCTGGCGTCGGCCCCGGCCACCCCGCGCTCCGTCGCTGCCGCCCTCTGGCTCGAGCATCTGCAGGCCCTGGCCCAGCAGGCCCCGCACCGCTTCCTGGCCCACGTTTATGTGCGCTACGGCGGCGACCTCTCCGGCGGCCAGCAGCTGGCCCAGCAGGCCAACGCCATCCTGGCCGCCCACGGCCTGCCGGCGGTGCGCTTCTGGGCGTTTGATCAGCCCCTGCCCGCGCTCAAGGCTGCCCTGCACGACGCCTTCGAGCAACTCGACCTGAGTGAGGCGGAAGAGAGCGAACTGCTCGATGAAGCCGTGGTGGCCTTCCAGGACACCCAGCGCCTGCTGGCCGAACTGGGCGCCCTGGCCGCGGCCTGAATCTCACGTCCCCTGTCTCCTGCTTCCTGCCGCTGTCCCATGCACACCACCGCGCCTGCCCGCCTCGATCCGCTGCAGCTGCTGCTGAAGCACGACAAGCCCGTACCCCGCTACACCAGCTACCCCACCGCCGCCAGCTTCCACACCGGTGTGGGCCCCAGCGAGCTGGCGGCGGAGCTGGCCCGGCCCAGCAGCGAGCCCCTGTCGCTCTACGTGCACATCCCCTTCTGCCGCCATGCCTGCTGGTATTGCGGATGCAACCGGATCACCACCCAGGCGGGCTCGAAGGTGGTGGGCCCCTACCTGCAGGCGTTGGGCCGGGAGCTGGAGCTGATCCAGCAGGTGTCGGGCCAGCGCCGCCGCCTCGGCCAGCTGCACTGGGGCGGCGGTACCCCCAACTACCTGAGCGTGGCGGAGCAGGCAGAGTTGTGGGTGCTGATCACCCGCCACTTCGATTTAGACCCCAACCTGGAAGCCTCGATCGAGCTGAATCCGGAATTCCTCAGCCGCGAGGAGGTGCTGGGCCTGCGCCAGCTCGGCTTCAACCGCATCAGTTTCGGCATTCAGGACGCCGATCCTGAAGTGCAGGCAGCGGTGAACCGCATCGTGCCGCCCGATCAGTTGCGGCGGGCGATGGGCTGGATGCGGGAGGCGGGCTTCGAGAGCGTGAACGTGGATCTGATCTGCGGCCTGCCGCTGCAGACGCCGGCGCGCTTCGACGCCACGATCGCCCTGGTGGAGGAGCTGCGGCCCGATCGGGTGTCGCTGTTCAGCTTCGCTTACCTGCCCGAGCAACTGCCACTGCAGCGCAAGATTGCCGCCCATGATCTGCCCAGCCAGCGGGAGCGCGTGCAGATGCTGCAGGGCGCCTATGACGCCTTCACCAGCCACGGCTACGACGCCATCGGCATGGACCACTTCGCGCTGAGAGGCGACAGCCTGGCCGTGGCCGCCCGGGTCGGCCGCCTGCACCGCAATTTCCAGGGCTACACCACCGGCGGTGAGCTCGACCTGCTGGCGATCGGCGTCACGGCGATCAGCCAGTACCCCACCCTGTTCAGCCAGAACCAGCGGGATCTCAAGGCCTACATGGCAGCGCTTGATGCCGGCGTGCTGCCGGTGGAGCGGGGGCTGGTGGTGCGGGATCCAGACGCACTGCTCCGCCGCCGCATCATTCAGCGCTTGATGTGCGATTTCCGCGTTGATTTCGGGCGCCTCGGCGCCGGAGATCAGCCCGGCGAAGCCAGAGAGCGCACCGGCACAGCAGAACCGATCGACGGCCCGCAGCGGTTTGCGGTCGAGTGGGCGGATCTGCAGGCCCTGGAGGCCGATGGCCTGCTGAAGCTGGAGCCCAATGGCTTTCGTGTGAGCACCGAAGGCCGCTGGTTGATCCGCACGATCGCCGCCGTCTTCGACCCCCGCCAGCGGCTAAAGGCCAGCGGCTCGCGATTGGTCTGAGCTGAAAGGGGGGTCGGCTCCCCGACTGGCGGAACTGCTGCAGCTACCGCAGCACCTCGATCTGGGTGGTATCGCTCAAGGGGGCGCCGAGGCGGAGCGTACGGCCGGGACGCTGCACGGGGGTGCCGGCCATCGCCTCGATGAAGGGTTGAACGCTGCCCTGATCGCATTGGGCCGGCACTTTGCCGCTCACGTATTGCACAGGGATCACCCGGCGGGGCTTTAGCTCGCGCACCACGGCGGCGGCTTCGACGCCCGTGTAGACCTTGGCGCCCCCGCCGACCCCGATCACCAGCACATCGGGCCGGCCGAACAGCACCCGGTCTTCCGGACGCAGGCTGGCAGCGGTGCCGCCCAGATGGGCGAATTCGAGACCGCCCTGCTTCCAGCGCCAGGCCGTGGCCTGGCCGAAGCGGCGGCCGCCGAAACGGTCGTGGGGGACGGCCACGCCTTCCAGCGTCAACCCCGCCACCCGGTACGACCCCGGCGTGACCAACAGGCGGCCGGTGGCCACGGCCGCTCCCTCATCCGGCAGGCGGCTGCTGGCCAGGATCACATCGGCTTTGACGCGGGGCTCGGCCAGGCCGGCGGCGCAGCCCACCGCCTTGAAGGGATTGAGCAGAACCGTCGCACCACCACCCTGGATCAGCAGCGCACCATGGCCGTAGCTGGTGATCGTGACACCGCCGCTGGCTTGAACCCGGCCCGGGGCAGCCAGCCCCAGGCCGGTGATCAGCACCGCTGAGCTCCCGGCCACCAGGAGCAGGGCCGCGAGCTTGGACTGGGCCGGGGGCTTGGCGTCGGAGGCCATGGTCGCTGCTGCGCCCTGTTGGCGCCTGGTGTGGCGCGAACCTAGCAGCGCCAATCCGGCCAGCTCAGCGGTGTGCACCGGTGGTCGTGCTGGCGGCGGCCGCCAGAAAATTGGCCAGCAACTGATGGCCCGACTGGGTGAGCACGCTTTCTGGATGGAACTGGACCCCCTGCAGGTGGGGATGGTCGCGGTGCCTCAGGCCCATGATTGTGCCGTCCTCCAGCCAGGCGGTGATCTCCAGGCAGGGAGGCAGGCTCTGGCGCTCGGCGATCAGACTGTGGTAGCGGGTTGCGGTGAGTGGGCTGGGCAACCCGGAGAACACCCCCTCACCGCCGTGCAACACCGGTGAGGTCTTGCCGTGCATCAGCTCTGCCGCCCGCACCACCCGGCCGCCGAACACCTGGGCCAGGCACTGGTGGCCGAGGCAGACCCCCAGAATCGGCACGGAAGGGCCAAGCTCCCGCAGCACCTCCAGGCAGACCCCGGCCTGGTCCGGGTCGCCGGGCCCAGGCGAGATCAGGATGGCGGCGGGATCGAGGGAGCGGATCTGATCGAGGCTGAGCTCGTCGTTGCGCACCACCTTCAGCTCGGCGGCCAGGGGATGGTCTGCTGCCAGTTCACCCAGGTACTGGACCAGGTTGAACGTGAAGCTGTCGTAGTTGTCAAGAACGAGGAGCATTCATCGATCGGAGCGCTGATCCATCAAAGGCCCAGCAGCAGCAGCAGGGGCGGCATGAGCAACAGCAGGGCGATCAGCACCGAAGCGAGGGACGCCACCAGCACGGCGGCGGCGGCGCAATCCTTGGCGATCTTGGCCAGCGGGTGGAAGCGGCGGCCGATCGCCAGATCCACCACTGACTCGATCGCCGTGTTGAGCAATTCCAGCACCAGCACCGCGGTGACCGTGAGCACCAGCACGGCCAGTCGGTCGGGGCTCAGGTGCAGCCAGAGGCCCAGGCAGAACACCAGGGCGCCCACCACCAAGTGGATGCGGAAGTTGCGCTGGGTGAGAAAACCGTGGGCCAGGCCCTGGACGGCGTAGCGAAAGCTGAGGGGAAGATCGCCGGCCACCCGCCAGGCACCGCTGCGGCGGCCTCGGCCACGGGGGTGAAGGTTGTCGACCAAAGGAGCCTGATTGGATGGGGAAAGCAATGTCACTGGACGAGCTTTCGGACCTGCAGCCGAGATTACCGCCGTTTCCCTGTCCTGCCCCGTTTGTCCTTCAGTGCGCACAGCCCAGCAACTGCTCCTGGCGGGCCAGCATCGCCGCGAGGCGCGCTTCCGTCGGGTGATCCCAGCCCAGCAGGTGGAGCAGGCCATGGCTGGCCAGCCAGGTGAGCTCCTGCTCCAGGACCCCACCAGCTGCGCTGGCCTGGCGGGAGGCCGTCTCCAGGGAGATCACGATGTCACCCAGTTCCAGCGGTTCGGCCGCTTCGCCAGCCCCTGCGCCGCCGGCAGCTGGATCGGGCCTCGGCATCGGCGGAGCCCCATCGAGAGCCTCGTCGGCGGCGGCGAAGGCCAGGACGTCGGTGGGCCCCTCCACCTGCCGCCATTCGGCGTTCAACGCGGCGATCTCGGCGTCGCCGCAGAGGCTGAGCCCCAGGCTGTAGGCGGGGGCCCGTAGGGCAGCGGGCAGGTCGGACTCCAGCTCCTGCAACCAGCGGCTGAGCAGCCCCTCCCAGAGGCGGGCTCCGGCCACTGGATCGCCGTAGGCCAGCGCGCTGAGCAGCAGGCAGCTGTCCAGGCTCCCGTCCACCGTGAAGGCCAGATCAAGGCGGGGCGGGTTCATGGACGAAAGGTTATTGCGGGAGAGTGGGCCGCCCGAACCAGGCGAGCAGGAAGAGGAGGACACTGAACCCGGCGGCGGTGAGCCCGAAATGGACCAGGCTCTGGCGCCCCTTGCGCACCATGTTGCGCATGGCCAGCTTCACGAAACTGGGCGGCGGTGTTGTTGCCGTCTGGGCCGGAGCAGGAGCTGAAGCGGGAGGGACTTCGGTCATCGGGATTCAGGCGGCCACGTCGCTGCCGATCTCCACACCCTGGCGCAGCAGCGCCTGGATGAAGGGATCGAGATCGCCATCCATCACCCCCTGCACATCGGTGGTTTCCACAGCGGTGCGCAGATCCTTCACCATCTGGTACGGGTGGAACACGTAGTTGCGGATCTGGTTGCCCCAGGCCGCCTCCACGATGTCGCCGCGGATGTCGGCGATCTCGGAGGCGCGTTGCTCCTGGGCGATCACCAGCAGCTTGGCCATCAGCAGCGCCATCGCCTTCTCCTTGTTCTGGAGCTGGGAGCGCTCCTGGGTGCAGCGCACCGCCAGGCCGGTGGGCACATGCAGAATCCGCACCGCCGTTTCCACCTTGTTCACGTTCTGGCCGCCGGCGCCGCCCGAGCGGGAGGTGGTGATCTCCAGGTCCTTGTCGGGGATGTCGAGCTTGACGTCTTCATCGAGCTTGGGCATCACCTCGACGCCGGCGAAGCTGGTCTGGCGCTTGTCGTTGGCGTTGAACGGCGAGATCCGCACCAGCCGGTGGGTGCCCTTTTCGTTGCGCAGATAGCCGTAGGCGTAGCGGCCATCGATCTCGATTGTGCAGCTCTTGATGCCGGCTTCTTCCCCTTCCGAGAGCTCATCCACGCTCACCTTCATGCCGTGATCCTCGCCCCAGCGGGTGTACATCCGCATCAGCATCAGCGCCCAGTCCTGGGCATCGGTGCCGCCGGCGCCGGCGTTGATCGAGATCACCGCTCCCTCCTTGTCGTAGATGCCGCTCAGCAGCCGCTCCAGTTCCCAGCGATCCAGGTCACCCTTGAGGCTCTGCAGACCAGCGTTGGCCTCGCTCAGCAGGTCGTCGTCGGCTTCGATGCCATAGAGCTCCAGGGTGGCCTGGCCGTCGTCGATCGCCTGGCGCCATCTGCCCAGCTGCTCCAGTTGGGCCTTCACTTCATCGAGCTGGCGCATCTGCTTCTGGGCCTGCTGCTGGTCGTCCCAGAAATCAGGCTGGGAGGCCAGCTGCTCCAGATCCTGCTGGCGGGCGTTCAGGGCCGGTACGTCAAAGACAGTCCTGGGCATGGCCCAGGCGGTCGGTGAGCTCGGAGAGGTCGCGTTTGAAGTCGGTGAGATCGAGCACCGGTGGGGTGGAATCAGTGAAATCGACGCTACCAGCGGGCTCGCCGCCGGGCCGCTTCTAGGATGACTCCATTGCAGGACATCGGTGCGATGGCAGCCAACACCGCGGCGAAGGTCGAGATCTACACCTGGCGCTTCTGCCCTTTCTGCATCCGCGCCAAGGCCCTGCTCGACCGCAAGGGGGTGCGCTACGAGGAATACGCCATTGATGGCGACAATGCGGCGCGGACCGCGATGAGCGAGCGGGCGGGGGGACGCACCAGCCTTCCCCAGATCTTCATCGACAACCTCGCCATCGGCGGCTGCGATGAGCTTCACGGTCTGGAGCGCTCCGGCCGCCTCGACCCTCTGCTCCAGGGAGCCTGACCGTGGCGGTTGGCTCGGCAGGGCCCCATCGGGCCCAGTTGTTTGTCATGGATCCGATCGAGCGGCTGCGGCCGGCCAAGGATTCCAGTGTGGCCCTGATGCAGGCCGCCCAGCGGGCCGGCTGCCCAGTCTCGGTCTGCACGCCGGCCGATCTTTCGGCCGCCGGCGATGTGGCCCTGGTGCGGGCCCGCCCGGTCAGCCTTGCCGAGATCCGCCCCACGGCGGCGGGGTGGCAGGTGCCGGATCCATGGCTGGAGTTCAAGGAGGCGGCGGTTCTGCCGTTGGACCACTTTGCCCATGTCTGGATGCGCAAGGACCCGCCGGTGGATGAGGCCTATCTCTATGCCACCCATCTGCTTGAGCTGGGCGAGCGGCGTGGGGTGCGCGTGCTCAACCGCCCCGCCTCCCTGCGGGCCTGGAACGAAAAGCTGGGTTCCCTCCGCTTCAGCCACCTGATGGCACCCAGCCTGGTGGCCAGCAATGTGGAGCAATTGGCCGCCTTCACCGCCCGGCACGGCGCGGTGGTGCTCAAGCCCCTGGGGGGGCGCGCCGGCCAGGGGGTGGTGCGCACCGATGCCAGCACGCCGGGCCTGGCGGCCCTGCTGGAACTGGTCACCCAGCAGCAGCAGTTGCCGGTGATGGTGCAGGCGTTCCTGCCGGCGGTCAGCGAAGGCGACAAGCGCATCCTGCTGGTGGACGGCGAACCGCTCGGGGCGATCAACCGGCGGCCGGCCGCCGGTGAGTTCCGCAGCAATCTGGCGGTGGGTGGCGCACCGGAGCGAACGGAGCTGAGCGATCGGGAGCGGCAGATCTGCACCGAGCTGGCCCCGGCGCTTCAGGAGGCGGGGCTGTTCTTCGTGGGCATCGACGTAATCGATGGCCGCCTCAGTGAAATCAACGTGACCAGTCCCACCGGTGTGCGGGAGATCGAATGGCTGGGCGGCATCCCCCTGGCCGATCTCACCATGGAGCGTTTGCTGAAGGACTGAGCGGCAGGTTGAGCTGCTGCTGCAGCACCCCCAGCTTCAGGGCAACCTCCTGGAGCTCCCGCTCCGGATGTGAGCCCCGCACAAGGCCCGCCCCGGCGGTGAGATCCAGTTGATCGCCGCGCAGGCGGCCGCTGCGGATCGCCACCCGCAGCTCGGCGTCGCCGGCGCTGTCGATCCAGCCGATCGGGGCGGCGTAATGGCCCCGTTCGAACACCTCCAGGCTGCGCAGCCAGGCCATCGCCTCCCGCCGCGGCAGCCCCGCCACGGCAGGGGTGGGATGGAGAGCGGCAGCCAGGGCCAACGGTTGCTGCTCCCCCAGGGTCGCCGTGATCGGCGTATGCAGGTGCACCAGTTGACCGTGCCGCGCCAGGCGGGGCTGGCGCGGACGGCTCGGTGCCAGCCCCGCTTCCCGCAGCACCTGGGTGATGGTTTCCACCACCAGCTCGTGCTCATGGCGGTCCTTGGCCGAGGCGGTGAGCCCCTCAGCCGGTTCCCCGAGCGGGGCGGTGCCGGCGAGGGCATCGCTGCGGAACCGGCCCTGGCGGACCGCCAGCAACCGCTCCGGCGAGGCGCCGATCAGGGCCTCGCCGCAGCGGTGCTGCCAGAGGAAGCGGCAGCTGCCGGGCTGGTGCAGGCGCAGATGGCCGAGCAGATCAAGCGGGTCGAGGGGGCGATCCAGCTGCAACTGCTGACGAACGGCCAGCACCAGCTTGCGCAGCGAACCGGCTTCGATCAGTTCCAGCGCCTGTTGCACCGCCTGGCGGTAGCCGGGTTCCCAGCGGGAGCGGCTGGCGATGCTGGCCCCCCGCTCGAGGGCGGCTGGTCGGCCGGCCGGATCAATGGGCTGCTCAAGGGTGCAGGCCTGCTCCCACAGCTCTTCTGCCACCGCCCGGGCCGTGACGCCCCCCCCCAGGCTGCGCTGCAGCCGCAGCCAGCAATGGCGGCCCTGGCGGCTCAGCTGCCAGCGGGGCAGCACCGCCTGCACCCCGGCCACGCCTGCCCCGTCCTGGAGCCCACGCTCCTGCAAGGGGCTGTCAAAAAAGGAGAAGGCCAGCAGGATGCGGGGCCGGGCCAGGGGCGGGCAGGCCTGGGGCACCGACACCAGCCGGCTGAGGCTGACGGCGCTGAAACGCTGGGCCAGTTCGAAGCGACGAGGCCCGCTCAGCTCCAGGCTGTGGGTGGTGCCGCTGGCGGCCAGGCACAGACCCGGGGCCCCATCCCAGAGAAAGCGGAAGTGCTGGTCAGCCCCGAGCCGGGGCAGCAGGGCGAGGGGGTCGAGCTGGGTCTCGGCTGAACCGGCCAGGGGCAGCGCCAGGCTGAGCACGCCGTCCTCCTCCAGCAGCCGGCTCCCCCGGGCGGCGGCGGCCAGCAGCTCGCTGAAAGAGGGGGAAACCATGCCGGTTGCGCGGTCCGGGAGCGGAGGGCTGCTCAAATGTATGGGGCCTCCCCATGACACCGCCCCAGCTGCCCATGTCCGACCCCCAGGTCGTCGCAAGCCGTTACGCCCCGGCGGCTGCGGCCCCGGCCCGCCGGCAGCTGTGGAAGGCGGCGATCAAGTGGCCGATGTATTCGGTGGCGGTGATGCCGGTGCTGCTGGCGGCCGGCTGGCTGCTGGGGCAGGGCCAGGCGCTGCGATGGGGGCAGCTGGTGGCCTTCCTGCTGGCGGCGGTGTTGCTGCTCGCCTGGGAGAACCTCGCCAACGATGTCTTTGATGCCGACACCGGCGTGGACCGGCTCGGCAAGCCCCATTCCGTGGTGAACCTCACCGGCCGCCGCGACCGGGTGGCCCTGCTGGCCAATGGCTGCCTGGGGCTGGGTCTGGTTTTGATCGCCGTGGTGGCCGCCCGCAGCAGCCCGGCGGTGTTGGCGCTGGTGCTGGCCTGCTGCGGGCTCGGTTACGCCTACCAGGGGCCGCCGCTGCGGCTGGGCTACCACGGGCTGGGGGAACCGCTCTGCTGGCTGGCCTTCGGGCCGCTGGCCACCGCCGCCGCCCTGCTGGCGCTCGCTCCCGCCGGGCCGGCCGGGGCGATTCCCTGGCGCACGGCGCTGCTGCTCGGCAGCGGCCCCGCCATCGCCACCACCCTGGTGCTGTTCTGCTCCCACTTCCACCAGGTGGAGGAAGACGCCGCCCATGGCAAGCGCTCGCCGGTGGTGCGGCTCGGCACCGCCGGGGCGGCGGACCTGGTGCCCTGGTTCGTGGCGCTCACCCTCGCCCTGCAGTGGGCGCCGGTGTTGCTGGGCCGCTGGCCGCTCACCGCCTTGCTGGGGGCGGCTGGCCTGCCGCCGGCCCGCGCCCTGATCCAGCTGCTGCGCGACCACCACCACGATCCCGAGCGGATCACCGGCAGCAAGTTCCTCGCCCTGAAGTTCCAGGCCCTCAACGGATTGGGGCTGGCCTGCGGGCTGGCGGTGGGGCCATGGCTGAGCCGCTGGTGACGCTGGCCTGGCGGCCGTTCCGGCTGCCACTGGCCCGTCCGCTCGTGACGGCCCAGGGCGCCCTCACCGAAAAGCGCGGCTGGCTGGTGCGGCTGGAGGCCGATCGCCTGGGCGCCCCCGCTGGCCTTGGCTGGGGAGAGGCGGCGCCGCTCTGTTTCACCCCAGCCACCGCCCAGGAGCTCCAGCGCGCGCTGGCCGCGGCGATCGAGAGCCTCGGCAGCGTCCTGCCCCGAAAGGCCGTGGAGGCGGCCTTGCCATCGCTGCCGCCCGAGCTGGCTTTCGCGCTCGGCCTGGCCCTGGCTGAAGCCGATGGGTTGGTGGGCGCGGCCGCCGCCGGCTGGCTGGCGGCGCCCCCCTCCGCCGTGCTCCTGCCGGCGGGGGAGGCGGCGGTGGCGGCCCTGGCCGCGGCGCTCGAGCGGCCGGGCGCGACGCCTATCACCTGCAAATGGAAGGTGGCCGCTCTCGAGGATGGCCTTGAGAGACGGGTCCTAGAAACCGTGCTGCAGAGCTTGCCCTCCCAGGCGCGGATCCGGGTCGATGCCAACGGCGGCTGGGATCGCGCCACTGCCGCGGCCTGGGCCGATCGGCTGGTGGAGGAACCGCGCCTGCAATGGCTGGAGCAGCCGCTGGCAGCCGAGGACCAGGCCGGCCTGGAGGCGCTGGCGGCCCGCTTGCCGGTGGCGCTGGATGAATCCCTGCGCGATTGCCCGGCCCTGCGCCGCGGCTGGAGTGGCTGGCAGGTGCGGCGGCCCGCCCTGGAGGGCGACCCGCGGCCATTGCTGGCCCAGCTCCTGGCCGGTACCCCCAGGCTGATGCTCAGCACAGCCTTCGAAACCGGCATCGGCAGGCGCTGGCTTGATCACCTGGCCGCCCTTCAGGCCCGGGGACCCACCCCCGCCGCGCCTGGTCTGGCCCCAGGCTGGGTCTCCGCTGGCCCGCTGCTCAGCCGGGATCCGCAGCGGGTCTGGGGGGCAACCTGACATGACGGCGGCGGTGCGGTGGTTGGACGGCAGCTCGGGTGCCACAGCCAACGGCGATGGGGAGCAGACCGACGAACTGGAGCGGCTCTGGGGGGATGGGGCCGTGGTGGCCCTGGCGCGGCCTGAAGAGCGGGACGCCCTGGCCAAAGCTTTGCCCCTGGAAGGAAATCCCTGGCGCTTTTGGGGCCCCGCCGTGCTGATCGGCAGCGGCGGCAGCAGCGGCGGGCGGCGCTGGTGCCTTCAGCCCCTTGAGCACCTGCGCCAGTCTGCGGCGGCGTGCGCCAGCTGGCTGCGCGCCATCGGGATCGATCCAGCCGGCACCCTGCTGGTCAATCCCTTGCCGCTGCACCACGTCAGCGGCCTGCTGCCGCTGGTGCGCAGCCGCCAGTGGGGGGTTCCGCTGCAGGAGCTTTCGCCTGCGCTGATGCGGCATCCCGGCGAGCTGGCCGCCCGGGTGGTCCTGCCTGCGGATCGCCAGGCGCTGCTCTCCCTGGTGCCCACCCAGCTCCAACGGCTGATGGCCGATCCGGCCGGTGTCGACTGGCTGGCTGGCTTCGCGGTGGTCTGGGTGGGAGGTGCCGCCCTGGAGGCGTCCCTGGCGGCGGCCGCCCGGCAGGCGGGGATTCGGCTGGCGCCCTGCTACGGGGCCACGGAAACGGCGGCGATGGTGACGGCCCTTTGCCCCCAGGCGTTTCTGGCGGGCCAGCAGGGGTGCGGCCAGGCCCTTGCCGACGTGGAGCTTCGCCTCACTGCCGCCGGTGCCATCGAGGTGAGCACGGCCCGGTTGAGCCCGGGCTGCCTGCGAGCGGATGGATCAGGACTGGAACCGCTTGCCGGCCCTGGGGGCTGGTGGCGCAGCGGCGATGCGGGCCAGCTGGACGTCAGCGTACGGAACGGAATCGGGCTGAGCGGGGCCGGGCTGCAGATCCTCGGCCGGCTCGATGGCGCCATCCAGTGCGGTGGCGAAACCGTGTTTCCCGCCCGGGTGGAGCAGGAGCTCAAGCCACGGCTCCGCCGCGCCGGGACCGGCATCGCCGAGCTGCTCCTGCTGCCTGTGGCCGATGCGGAGTGGGGAGGGCGGCTCGTGGCCCTCTTCCGCCCGGAGGGCAGCGGTGAACCGGCGCTTGATCAGTTGGTGGCAGTCGCCCGCGCCCTGCCGCCGGCCCAGCGACCCATGCGCTGGGTTCCCTGCCCGGAACTGGAGCGCAACCCCCTGGGCAAATGGGAGCTGAACCGTTGGCGGGCCTGGCTGGATCGGCTCGACGGGCAGGGATCCACCGCCCCCTGAGCCGGGGCAGGATTTCATCCCTGCCCCGCCCCAACGGCCGCAGGCAGGCCGGATTGCGCCAGCCAGCGCTCGATCGCGGCCGGTAAGGGGCAGCGGCGCCGGCTGGAAATGGCAATGGCCAGGTGGCGGGTGAGGCCCCTGGCCACTTCCTGGCTCTCGCCGCTGCCACGGAGAAAGGAGTAAGCCACCTCAAAGCGTCCCGGATCGAGCTGTTGGGGCATCAGCCGCACCAGAAGACTGTCACCGCAGACGATCGGCCGCAGGAAATCGGCGCTGCAGTGAATGATCGGCAGTGCCACAGCCACGCTGCCATTCGGGTTGGGGAACAGCTCCGCAGCCGGAATGCCGAACTGTTCGAGGCTCTCTTCGTAGGCCTCGTGGCACCAACGCAGCAACTGGTGAAAGTGCATCACGCCAGCGGCGTCGGTGTCACCGAAGCGAACGCTGCGGTGCAGCAACAGCCAGGGTGTCGCGTCGCTCAAGGGGTTTCGGAGGTCAAGATGCCGCCATGGTCAAGGGGATGGGGTGGTCAAGCTGAGCATCGGCCGGGGATCCTGAAGCGGTTCCGGGGGGTCGATCGTTCTGAGCCTGGTCTTGAAGCCGCCTGGAGGGATGAATCTCTGTGTCACGGTTGGTGCGGATTGACCCATTGGCCCAAGCAGAAACCTTCAACTCTGTCCATACTCTAGTGTCTCCCGTTGCGGTGGCTCTATCGGCGACCCGATCGAATCATCATTGGAATAGGCAGAAGCGATCAGTTTCCAATCCATTTGTATAATCTACTCGTGACAGGATCATTGGAAGAACGGGTCGGCCCGGGGCCGCCCTCGATCAACAAAGCCTGGACTGACTTCCTGGCCCATTTTCCAGCCATTCTGCTGATCTGGGTGGCCTCGATTGCCATCAGCGCCCTCGGCGCTTTTGTTTACTTTCTCGCCTCGCTGCTGGGCCTTGCGGCTGCCGGTGGTGTCGAGGCGGACAGGGCCGCAGCCATTGGGCTGATGCTCGGACAGATCGGCCAGCTTCCTTTCTCGATTCTTTCCAGCCTCGTTGGTGTTCTGTTGGTCGCCGTGCCGGCCATGCATTACGCCACCGGTGAGATCATCACGGTGCGGGAAGCCTTCAAGGTTCTGCTCAGGCGGCCCTGGCGCTATCTCTTGGCTGGTTTTCTATTTGCACTGGCCACGGGAATCGGGCTGGTCCTTTGCATCCTCCCCGGCCTCGCCGTCGCCTTGACGGGCCCGATCTACGTGAACAGGATCTTCAACACGGAGATTCCCGTGCTGGATGCCTTCTCGTCCTCCTTCCAGGTCGTTTACAGAAGCCCCGAGGGCCGCTCCTTCGCCGGGCTTCAACTTCTGGTCTGGTTGATCGTTGCGTTGATCACCGTGTTCACCTGTGGCCTTGGGGCACTGCTGGCCGTTCCTGTCAGCACCTTCTATGTCCAGAATGCCGCCTATGCCAAAGGCTTGATCCGGGCCCAGATTTGACTTGGCACTGGCTTGAGGCTAGTAATGGCCGCCCTGATGATGAAACAGAGTGCTGGTTTCCTGACCTGCTGGTAAAAGCGCCTTGTAAATGCAACGCTTTGCATTATCTCTTGACGGCATCGGCGGTAGCAGTTAGGGGTTCGGGTTCATCCGTACAACTCAGGTCAACTCCGGTTTCCCACGGCAGATCTCGGTCTTCCATTCCTGTTCTTGAGGCATTAGGTGATGGGGCAGTCGATTCATGATCCCTCGGGAAACCTCCAGGCAAATTCACCATCTGGAGACCTCCAGGCGATTTCGGCCGAACCTCAAAGCCATAGAACAACTCGCTCCCTGGCCTACAGAAGCACTCGCCTGATGGCAGGCGCCTTCAACCAGGCCCAGATGGCCATGGCGGAGGCCTATATCAACGGTCTGGAAATCCCCGACTCTCTCTACCGAGGGATGGTCCACGCCACGATGCCCATGCTGTTTCGCCACCTTCCTGGTCTGCTGGCACCCTACGAGTGGGTGCTGGAGGAATCGGATCAGATCGCGAAATCATCCAGGGAGTTGATGGATGTCCAGTATGACCGACCCCAGGAGATGCTGAATCGCATGCTGGGCGATTGGGAGCCCATCTATCCGAAGTACAGCATGGGTTACTGGGAGAATGGTGCCAGAGATCTGGAGGAATCTCAAAGGCACATGATTGATCAGATGATCGATCGGCTGGGCATCGTTGATGGCGAAAATCTTCTCGACTTTGGCTGCGGGTGGGGCTGCGTTCCCAATTACATCCTCTCCAAATTTCCCAACTTGCGCTGCACTGGGGTCAATCTGAGCCGACAACAATGTGACTACATGCGGGGGAAAATGAAGGATCCGAGCAGCTTTTTGAGTTCAGGAAGGTTTACGCTTGTGGAGGGTGACATCAATGATGTGGAGTTCGCGGAACCGTTTTCCAAAATCATTTCCGTGGGGGTCTTCTGCCATGTCGGCAATTTGACTCAGGCTTTCAGGAAGTTAGCGTCATTGCTGGAGCCCCAGGGGAAAGTGTTGATTCATATCATCACCGTTCGGATTCCCAACAATATGTCTTCGGGCTTCACACACAAGTATATTTTCCCCCACGGCCGCTATTGGAATCATGATGCTGTGCCTAGCCACAACCAAGACTTGAAAACCATTCAACGCTGGTACATGAATGGAACCAACTACCACCAGACGCTCACCGCCTGGCTGAATCGGTTTGATGCCTCCCAGGATGCGGTAAGCCACTTGGACTATGGCATGGACTATGCAAAGTTTCGGCGTATTTGGCGCTTTTATCTCCTGTTGCTTGGCACGATCTTTGCCAGCTGCGATGGTGAATTCAACGGAAATGGCCAGTACCTGATGACCCACGCCTGAACCCGAGATCCGTCGATCTAGGTGTTGGGAAAGGCGGGGATGCCAACGCCATAGGTGAGGCCCAGCCGCCCAACCCAGTAAAGCAGCAGCAACCCGGCGGCCAAGGTCAGGTGGGTGGGCCTGAACGGCTCGGGCACCAGGCGACCACCACGAAAGGCCTGCACCGACCACACCAGCAGGCAGGCGGCGGCGATCGGCCCTAAGGCGTGAAGCTCAAAAGCCTCCCCGAACCGACCATTCAGGGCAGCAGTCGTGGACCGGGTGAGAAAACAGGTGGGGCAAGGAATCCCCGTGAGCGCCCGCAGCGGACAGGGCAGCCCGGGCAGGCCGCTGTGCCAGCCCTTCAGCCAGAGATAGCCAGTGAGCAGGGCAGGAATGGCGACGCCGCAGCGGTGCAGCTGATCAAGCCACCGGCGGCGCCGGCCCCGCTGCGGATCACGGCCGCCGGAGGAGTTCAGCGATCCACCGATCCCATGATCACGTCGATCGAGCCGAGGATCGCCATGATGTCGGCCACCTTGGCCCCGGTGAGGATGTGGGGCAGGATCTGGAGGTTGTTGAAATCCGCGGCACGGATCTTCCAGCGCCAGGGGGTGACGTCGTCGTTGCCGATGATGAATACGCCCAGTTCGCCCTTGCCGGATTCCAGCCGCGCGTAGAGCTCGCCGCCGGGGATCTTGAAAGTGGGTGCCACTTTCTTGGCGATGTATTGAAAATCGAAACCGGAGGATTCGCCGCCTTTGCCTTCCAGCATGCGCTTGGCTTCCAGGGTTTCGGTGGGTCCGCCGGGGATGGCCCTGGCTGCCTGCTTGAGGATTTTCAACGACTGGCGCATCTCCTCGATCCGCACCCGATAGCGGGCGTAGCAATCGCCCTCGCTGGCGGTGGCCACCTCCCATTCGAAATCGTCGTAGCACTCGTAGTGATCCACCTTGCGCAGATCCCAGGGCACGCCGGAAGCGCGCAGCATCGGCCCTGAGAGGCTCCAGTTGATCGCAATCTCACGGCTGATCACACCCAGACCCTGGATTCGCTTCTTGAAGATCGGGTTGTTGGTGATCAGTTTTTCGTATTCGTCGATCTTCGGGCCGAAATAGTCGCAGAAGTCGAGGCACTTTTCCAGCCAGCCATAGGGAAGATCGGCAGCGACCCCGCCGATGCGGAAATAGTTGTTGTTGATCAGCCGCTGACCGGTGGCCGCTTCCCAGAGGTCGTAGATCATCTCCCGTTCACGGAAGATGTAGAAAAACGGCGTCTGGGCGCCCACATCGGCGAGGAAGGGGCCCAGCCAGAGCAGGTGGTTGGCGATGCGGTTGAGCTCCAGCATCAACACCCGGATGTAGCTGGCCCGCTTCGGCACCGGGATGTCGGCCAGCTTCTCAGGGGCGTTCACCGTGATCGCCTCGTTGAACATGCCGGCGGCGTAATCCCAGCGGCTCACGTAGGGCACGAACATCACGTTCGTGCGGTTCTCGGCGATCTTCTCCATGCCGCGGTGCAGATAGCCGATCACCGGCTCGCAGTCCACAACGTCCTCTCCATCGAGGGTGACCACCAGCCGCAACACCCCGTGCATCGAGGGGTGGTGAGGCCCGAAGTTCACCACCATGGGCTCGGTGCGCGTTTCGAGCTGCGTCATGGCACCGGTTCGGACGGGCGGATTGTCCGGATCTTAGGAAGGGATCGTCGCATCAAGGGCTCTTGCCGCAGGACGCTTCGCCTGGGTTCCACCATCTGCCGGTGCTCGCCGATCCCGTGCTGGTGGCCTTCAGTGGCCTGCCCCCTGGTGCCACCGTGATCGACGCCACCCTGGGCGGTGGCGGACACAGCGCCCTGCTGCTGGAAGCGCACCCCGATCTGCAGCTGATCGGCCTGGATCAGGACCCCACCGCCCTGGCCGCCGCCGCCGCGCGGCTGGCCCCGTTCGGGCAGCGGGTGCGCCTGATCGCCACCAACTTCGCCGCCTACGCTCCTGCCGCTCCGGTGCAGGGTGTGCTCGCTGACCTCGGGGTGAGCAGCCCGCAGCTGGATGTGGCGGAGCGCGGCTTCAGTTTCCGCGCCGATGGGCCGATCGACATGCGCATGAACACCAGCGCCGGCGAGAGCGCCGCCGAGTTGCTCGACCGGCTTGAGGAGAAGGCGCTGGCTGATCTCATCTATGCCTACGGCGAGGAGCGCCTCTCCCGGCGCATCGCCCGTCGCATCGTCGAGCAGCGTCCCTGGAGCTCCGCTGACCGAACGGGCGGCGGCGGCACCAGCGCCCTTGCCTACCTGGTGGCCGGCTGCTATCCACCGGCGGCACGGCGCGGCCGCCTGCACCCTGCCACCCGCACCTTCCAGGCCCTGCGCATCGCCGTCAACGATGAGCTCGGCGCCCTCGACCGCTTCCTGCAGCAGGCACCGCAGTGGTTGCTGCCGGGCGGTGTCCTGGCGGTGATCAGCTTTCATTCACTCGAAGATCGCCGCGTCAAGACGGCCTTTCTGAGCGATGAGCGCCTTGAGCGGCTCACGCGCAAGCCGCTCATCGCCACCGCAGAGGAACAGGAGGCCAATCCCCGCAGCCGCTCCGCCAAGCTGCGGGTGGCGGCAAGGCGCTGATGGCTTCGCTCGATGTTCTCTGGTGGCTGGCGCTCACAATCCAGTTGGTGGCCATTCCCGGCACCCTGCTGCCGGTGCTGCCGGGGCTGATCTTCCTGCCGCTCGGGGCCGGGTTGTGGGTGTGGGCGGCGGGCTGGAGCACCGCCTGGCCCACCCTGCTGCTGGCCGGCCTGATCCTGCTGCTGGGCTGGGGGGCCGACGCGCTCGGGGTGGTGCTGGGGGCGGCCCGCCTGCAGGCCACCCGCTGGGCCTACATCGGTGCCGGCCTCGGCCTGCTGGTGGGCCTGCTGGGGCTGCTGCCGGCCCTGCCGGTGGGCGGCCCACTGCTCGGCGCCCTGCTGGGGCCGCTGCTGGGGGCAAGCCTTGGCGAGCTGGTGTCGGCGTCGTCAGCGCAGGGGCCGCTGGGGCTGGAGCGGCTGCGCCGCTCGCTGCTGGTGGGGCTGGCGGTGGTGGCCGGCATGCTCGTGAGCCGGGTGGCTCAGTTCCTGCTGGCGCTGCTGGGGGTGGCGGGCTTCGTGCTGCTCAGCACGGTGCTGGCGCCCTGAGCGCCTCTGTTTCCAGCGCGCTCACCTCGGCGGCAGGCGCCTGGCGCAGCTCCGCGACGGCCGCGGCCACGGCGGCGATCGCCTGATCGATGTCGCCGGTGGTGGTGCCGCGGCCCAGCCCGAAGCGCACCGAGGCCGCCGCCGCGGCGCGGTCGAGCCCCAGGGCGGCGAGCACATGGGAAGGGCTGCCCGCACTGCAGGCCGAGCCGCCGCTCACCGTGAGCTGGCGCCGCAGCAGGCTGTGCAGCCGGTTGCCATCGACGCCGGCGATGCGCACGTTGAGGTTGTGGGCCAGGCGCTGCTCGAGACTGCCGTTCACCGCCACGCCCTCGATGGCCAGCAGGTCCTGCAGCAGCCGCTGGCGCAGGGCGCCCAGCCGCTCCTCGCGCTCCTCCCGGTCGGCCAGGGCGAGCGTGGCGGCCTTGGCCATGCCCACGATCAGCGGCACCGGCAGGGTGCCGGCCCGCAGACCCCCTTCCTGGCCGCCGCCGTGCTGCTGGGGGTTGAGCGTGATCCCCTCGCCCACCACCAGCGCGCCGATGCCCTTGGGCCCGTAGAACTTGTGGGCGCTCATGCTGAGCAGATCGATGCTGAGGGCGTCGGGTTGCAGGGCCAGGTGGCCGAAGGCCTGGGCGGCATCGCAATGAAACGCCACACCGCTGGCGCGGCAGAGCGAACCGATCGCCGCCAGCGGCTGCAGCACGCCGATTTCGTTGTTGGCGGCCATCACGCTCACCAGGATCGTGTCGTGGCGCAGCGCTGCCACCAGATCGCCCAGATCCAGCAGGCCATCGGTGCCCACCGGCAGCACGGTGAGAGCAAAGCCGCGCCGCTCCAGTTCGCGCATGGTGTCGAGCACCGCCTTGTGCTCCGTGGCCACCGTGATCAGGTGACGGCCGAGGTGCTGCCGCGCTTCCGCCAGCCCCTTGAGCGCCAGGTTGTTGGCTTCGGTGGCGCCGCTGGTGAACACCACCCGCTCCATGGCCACCCCCAGCTGCGCCGCCAGCTGCTCCCGCGCCCGCTCCACCGCCGTGGCCGCCTCCAGCCCCGGCCGGTGCAGGCGGCTCGACGGATTGGCGAACAGCTCGCTCCAGTAGGGCGCCATCGCTTTCACCACCGCCGGTTCACAGGGGGTGGTGGCCTGGTAATCCAGGTAGGGAATCGTCACGGGAGCGTCGGGTGCAGTGAAGATGGGCTGGGATGGTGCCGCAGCCCATTCTCCCTCTAGCCATTCTCCCTTGTAGCAGTGGGGAGGTGGAGAATGGGTAAAGGCGCCAGCTCGATGGCTCGCTGTTCCACCCTGCGACCGCTTGCAATGCTTCGATCCGCGCTGATCTCCGGTTCGCTGCTGCTGGCTTCCACGGCTGCCCATGGCCAGGGGGGCGAGGTTCGCATTCCCTCCGAGAACCGGCCACCTGGGATGGTGCTGCTGTTCGAGCGCACCATCTCAGGTGGTCCCCAGGCCCTGGGGGTGTACGCGATCACCCCGGATCCTGCCGAGCCTGGCTTGAAGCGGATCAAGGTGTGGGAAGAGCTCCCCAACGATGTGAAGGTGCGCAGCGAAACGATCCGCTGTTCCACGGCGGCGCCGACCCGGGTCACCAATGACGGCCGCCATCTGATCCTGCGGGAGCTCAATCCAGGCGGCCCCATTTCGTCCGCCAACCGCATTGATCACCTTGTCTGGTGGGCCAGCTGTTTCCCGGAGCAGGCCGGCAAGGATCCGGCCGGGCTGCGGCCCCTGGCGCTGCAGCTCGGCTACAGCGGTTTTCGGGTTGAGCGGGAAGTGATCCTCCCCGGTGGTTTCCGCTGAACGGGCCTGGATAGATTGCCCCCATCACAGCTCAGTCCATGAGTCAAGACCTCCCTGCCACCGCAGCCGACGATCAGGAGTCGGTCGCTGCTGAGCCGCCCGCCCCGCCGGCCCCGCCGCGCCTGCTGTTGGTCGATGACGAACCCGGTCTGCGCAACGCCGTCCAGGCCTATCTGGAGGAGGAAGGTTTCGCGGTGACCACGGCTGCTGATGGTGATCAGGGCTGGGCTGCCGCCCAGGAGCTGCTTCCTGATCTTGTGATCAGCGATGTGATGATGCCGCGCTGCGACGGCTACGAGCTGTTGCGGCGGTTGCGGGCCGATGAACGGTTGGGGGGCACGCCGGTGATCTTCCTCACCGCCAAGGGCATGACGGCCGACCGGATCGAGGGTTTCCAGGCTGGCGTCGATGACTACATCCCCAAGCCCTTTGATCCCGATGAGCTGGTGGCGCGGGTGCGCAACGTGGTGCGCCGCCAGGAGCGTCTGCTGGCCGAAGCGGCCCGCTATGCCGACGCCGACATCGGCCAGATGGCCCGCCAGATCACCGAGATCCGCTCGCTGCTGCAGCTCGGTGGCGGCAAGAAGGCGACTGCCCCGGTTCGCCACGAATTCACCCCCCGCGAGGCAAGCGTGCTGCAGCTGGTGGCCGAGGGGTTGATGAACAAGGAGATCGCCCGGCAGCTGGAAACCTCGATCCGCAATGTCGAGAAGTATGTGAGCCGGCTGTTCATCAAGACCGGCACCACCAGCCGCACCGAGCTGGTGCGTTACGCCCTGGAGAACGGTCTGGTTGTCTAGCGGGTCGCCTGGCTGGCTGCCGGCAGCCATCAACGGCGGCTGGACCTACCGCGACCGGGTTGGCCTGGCCGACCAAACACTCCGGCTGACTGCGTTCTATGCGGCTCGCTACCGGCATTCCGATCGGGCGGAGTGGCAGCGGCGGCTTGAGGCCGGCGAGATCAGTCGCAACGGCGAGGTGCTTCGTGCTGATCTGCCCCTGGCCGTGGGGGATCGGCTGGCCTGGCAGCGCCCCCCCTGGCGGGAGGAGGCCGTGCCGGGCGGGTGGCCAGTCGTGTTCGACGATGGCGATCTCTACGTTATGGACAAGCCACGCGGCCTCCCGGTCCTGCCGGGAGGCGGTTGGCTGGAGCACACCGTGCTGCGGCTGCTGGAGCGCCGCCACCAAGAAGCCCGTGCCAGAAGCCAGGCCCAAGGCGGAGTGCCCCGGCCGGTTCACCGGCTCGGTCGCCACACGTCAGGTCTTCTGGTCTGTGCCCGCACGCCGATGATGCGCTCCTGGCTGAGCGCCCAACTGCGCGAAAGCACGGCAGCTGCGCTGGACGCGGCTGGGGGCCTTGGCCAGGCATGCCCTTTGGGGTGGCATCCCTGGCCCTGTCGCAAGACCTACCGGGCCCTGACGGCTCCTTTTCCCCTTGCCTTGGCCTCCGGGGAGAGCATGGAAGTCACCACGTCGATCAGTAGGAAACCCCATCCGCTCCTGGGCCAGATCTGGGCGGGTTCGGGTTCAGCCGACGTTGACGGGGTGCTTCCAGCGATCAGCCGGATCACCTTGTTGGAGAGAAGAGAGGATGCCAGCCTGGTCGCCGTGACGATCGGCAGTGGCCGGCCGCACCAGATCCGGATCCATCTGGCAAGTGTCGGGGCCCCATTGCTGAGGGACCCCCTCTTCCTGCCCGGCGGAACGGCCCACCCCGGGATGCGACCCGGAGAAGGAGGCTATCTTCTCCATGCCTATCAACTCAGGCTGCCACTACCCAATGGAGCGGAGTTGGAGCTAGAGGCCCCATGCCCTCCGGAGCTGCGCTGCAGCCCCATCGACGACTCACTCAGAGCTATGACCTCTCTTCACCAGCCTCAATAGGTGGTGCTACGGGTGTAGGTGCGGCCACGCGGACCGATCCGTTGGACCTGGGTGGAGCCTGGCGTGCGTTCGACGGAGCGGGTGGCGGTGCCGCCGCCGGGGCCGGTGATCGTAGTGTTGCGGGTGCCGCCGCCGTAGGTGGTATCCCGGGAGTAGGTGCGGCCCTGCCGATCGGTCCACTCGACCTGTGTGGAGCCTGGCGTGCGTTCGGCGGAGCGGGTGGCGGTGCCGCCGCCGGGGCCGGTGATCGTGGTATCAGCCCTGGCAGGGGCGGCAGCCAGAGGGTGAATCAGAACAATAGATCCGAGGGCGGTCAGAGCAAGGAGGAAGGTTTTCATGGGTTGATGCCCGAAGAAGGGGGGACAAAGAACAGTTTCATACTTGCGGATGAACCAGTCATGTCCAGTGCGGGCAGAGACATGACCAAATGCGCCTTTGGGGCTTTTATCAACCCGGCGGGGGTTTTCGTGGGGGTCTCCTTATGGTTCGAGTATCCAGGACGGTGGGTCCAGGAAGTCAGAGTCCGACAGCTTCGTAGCCTGCCTGACCTGTCAACTGCTCTGAGGAGGACGCCGACGGCAGCTATTGCGCCGGTTGACGGGCGTGCCTGGCGGTGAGCCCCAACCCGTGTTGCGCTGCTGGGACGGTTCAACCCGGGGTTGCTGGTCTGCGCTTGCTAACCGGCCGCCTGTTCCTGGCCCAGTTCCCAACTGCGCCAGAGCAAGACGGCCTGGGTGGAGACCCATCGCATCGCGTCCTGACGGTGCCTCGATCACTGCCCATGTTCGCCCGGCTCGGCCAGGTTCTGGTGTGTTGTGGCGGGCCCATCAGATCCGCATCCACATGGCCAGCCTGGAGGCACCGTTACCTCCGGAGCTGGCAGTCGGGGACGACGACGACAGTCCCTCGACTGGAAACTGAGCCAGATGAACCGGGCTCAAGCGCCGCCAAGGGCCCGGCTTTCAGATCATTGAATCGAATCAGCCATTTCCATCGGAACCGGCCACTTCGGCCAGGCTGATCTCCAGCCATTCGGCATAGGCCTTGCTGACATGAAGGGCCTGGACGGCATGGATCGCCGGGAGATCGTAGGGATGATGCTCCAGCAACGCATCTCGGAGCACGTCATAGCGATCCGGGGTGGTTTTGAAGAGAATCCGTATCTCCTGATCGTTTTCCATCGTTCCCTTCCAGCTATAGAAGCTCTCGATCCGCTCGAGCTGCACGCAGGCCGCCAGCTTGGCGTTGATGGCCAGCTTCGCCAGGACACGGGCGTCCTCCAGAGTGCTGACCGTGGTGTAGACAGCAAGGAGTGTCATGGGAGCCGGTGTGGTACTGGGATCCTCCACCACCAAGGCCGGCCCATGGCAAGGGCTCAGACCCGTGGGCGCTCGGCCAGGGGAAGATCACCGACCGGCAGGGGCGCCATCTGGGGGTGAAGTGGTGGACGCTCCGTCCCCTGCAGCAGACGGTTGAGGGCATGAACGAAGGCCTGGGCTGCCGCCACCACGATGTCGGTGTCGGCGGCATGGCCGGAGTAGAGCACACCGTGATGGCGCAGCCGGATCGTCACCTCGCCCATGGCGTCGATCCCCTCGGTGACCGACTTCACGCTGAACTCAACCAGCTCGTTGGGCACCCTGGCCAGGGAGTTGAGCGCCTGGCAGACCGCATCCACCGGCCCGGTGCCGATCGCCGCCTCGGTGCGTTCGGCTCCGTCGGCGGTCAGCAGGGTGACGGTGGCGGTGGGCTGCAGATTGGTGCCGGTGCTCACCTGCACCAGCTTGAGGGTGTAGCGGGCTTCTGGCTGCTGGGCCTGCTCGCTCACAATCGCCTCCAGATCCCGGTCGGTGATCTCCCGCTTGCGGTCGGCCAGTTCCTTGAAGCGGGCGAAGGCGTCATCGAGGTCGCCGCGCTCCAGGGTGTAACCGAGTTCCTCCAGCCGGGCCCGGAAGGCGCTGCGTCCGCTGAGCTTGCCCAGGGAGAGGCGGGTGTCGGTCAGACCGATCGTGCGGGCGTCGATGATTTCGTAGGTAAGCCGGTTCTTGAGGACGCCGTCCTGGTGGATGCCCGATTCATGGGCGAAGGCATTCGCACCGACGATCGCCTTGTTCGGCTGCACCACCATGCCGGTGAGGTTGGAGACCAGCCGTGAGGTCTTGGCGATCTCCTCGGTGCGCACGCCGGTGAGCGGCTCGGTGCTGGCGGCCGGGCGACCCAGGAACGGGTTGAAATAGCTGCGGCGGACGTGCAGGGCCATGACCAGCTCTTCAAGCGAGGCGTTGCCAGCCCGCTCCCCGATGCCGTTGATCGTGCACTCCAGCTGACGGGCCCCGTTTTTGACGGCCTCGAGAAAGTTGGCCACGGCCAGGCCGAGATCGTTGTGGCCATGCACCGAGATCACCGCCTGGCCGATGTTGGGCACGTGCCGATCGATGCCGGCGATCAGGGCCCCGAACTCGGCCGGGGTGGTGTAGCCCACCGTGTCGGGGATGTTGATCGTGGTGGCCCCGGCGCCGATGGCGGCCTCGATCACCTCATAAAGGTAGTCAGGGTCGCTGCGGCCGGCGTCCTCGCAGGAAAACTCGACATCCTCGACGAGGGAGCGGGCATAGGCCACCATTTCGGCGGCGATCTCCACCACCTCAGGGCGGCTCTTGCGCAGCTTGTGCTCCAGATGGATGTCGCTGGTGGCGATGAAGGTGTGGATGCGGCGGCGGGCGGCGGGCGCCACCGCCTCGGCGCAGGCCTTGATGTCGCCGGCGGTGGCGCGGGCCAGGCCGCAGACCACCGGCCCCTCAGGGGTGCCTACCGAGGCGGCGATCCGTTGCACGGCGTTGAAATCGCCGGTGCTGGCAAAGGGGAAGCCCGCTTCGATGATGTCGACGCGCAGGCGGGCGAGCTGGTGGGCGATCGCCAGCTTCTCCTCCAGGTTGAGGCTGGCGCCGGGGGATTGCTCCCCGTCCCGGAGCGTGGTGTCGAAGATCAGAACCCGGCCGGGATCGCTGGCCATGACCGCAGCAACTCGAATTGACTATGAGTTGAAGCCACTCTAGGCCGAGGGGGCGATCACAACCTCCCTCGGCGGTGGGTCAGGTGCGATCGACACGCTGCGGATCGCCTCGAGCCGGGGCTGGTCAAGGGGCCGCAGGGCTTCTGATTTCTCGAGGATCGGGCGGAGCTGGTTGAGGTCGACGAACTGATCGGCAGCATTGCGCAGCTCCCTGGGGACCAGGCTTTCGGCGTTGAGCAGACGAATCTTCAGGCCGATGGTGCGCAGCGACTCGACCAGGCGCTCCAGGTCACGGCTGCTGCTCATCAGCCACAGTTCGTCGGTGCGATGGGCCACGGCCATCAGGTCGAGGCAGATCTCCACGTCCAGGTTGGCCCGGCCGAACTGGCGTTGCTCCGCGTCGATGCCGAACTCGCGCAGTGGCTTCGTTCGCACCGTGAAACCGAGGCTGGTCAGGGCATCACGGAAGGGCCGCTGGTCGCTGGCATCCTTCAGGCCCGCGTACCAGAAGGCGCTGCCCAGATCAACGCCGGGATCGTTCCCCGCGAACTCGATCAGGTGGCGGGGATCGAAGAACCACCCCATTTTCTGCTGGGCATAGAACATGCCATGGCCATCGACAACCAGACATCGCCGGATTTTTTCGCTTCCCATGCAAAGAACCTTAAAAATCAGCTGGAGTTCTTGGGGCAGGTTCGGTTTCAGAAGATTCGACTAGATGTGACTGGCTTCTGAAAATCACCTTCATCTGGCCCGTAGGATCGGCAGATGGATCGTTCCGGGAAGGGCGTCGGCTCTCTGGCCCTCGTCCTCCATGCCCACCTCCCCTACGTCCGCAGCAGCCAGCCGGGATCCCTTGAGCAGGATTGGTACTTTCAGGCCCTCCTGGAGTGCTATCTGCCCCTGCTGCGCATGCTCGAGAGCAGCCAGGCGGATGCCAGCCTACGGCCGAGAATCAGTCTCGGACTCTCCCCCACCTTGCTGTCGCTGTTCAGCGATGCCGACCTGCACCGCCGCTTCCCGGCATGGCTGCAGCAGCGGCAGGGCCTGTTGGCCAAGGTTCCGAGCGGTTACCAGCCAGCGGCAGAGGCCCTCGGCCACCAGCTGGATCAGGCCCGGAGCGACTGGCCCAGCCAGGCCGGGGATCTGTTGCGCCGCTTCCGCCTGCTGCAGCAGGCCGGCGTGCTTGACCTGCTCAGCTGCGCTGCCACCCACGGCTATCTCCCGCTGTTGCGACAGACGCCCGAGGCTGTTCAGGCCCAGCTGCTGACGGCGGTGCGGGAGCACGAGCGCCTGCTGGGAGAGCGGCCGCTCGGCCTCTGGCTGCCGGAGTGCGCCTATTACGAAGGCCTTGACCAGCACTTGCTCAACTGCGGCCTGCGCTATGCCGTGCTGGACGCCCACGGTCTTCTGCACGGGTTGCCCCGCCCCCGCTACGGGGTGTACGCGCCCATCTGCTCACCGGCCGGTGTGGCGTTCTTCGCCCGTGACAGCAACGCCACCTTGCCGGTCTGGTCGGCCAGCCAGGGCTACCCGGGCGATGGGGATTACCGCGAGTTCCACCGGGACCTGGGCTGGGACCTGCCGATCCCGGAGCTGGAAGCCGCCGGCATTTCCTCCCCTCGTCCGGTCTCGCTCAAGCTCCACCGGGTGACCCGTCAGGACTGCCCCCTTGACCTCAAGCAGCCCTACGACCCCGGCAAGGCAGCCCGACGGGCCAGCACCCATGCCGCCGACTACATCGGCCAGCGGGTGCGGGAGCTGGAAGGCCTGGTGCCGGTCATGGATCGCCCGCCGCTGCTGGTGGCCCCCTTCGACGCCGAGCTGTTCGGCCACTGGTGGCACGAAGGCCCCATCTTCCTGGCGGAGCTGTTTCGCCAGGCCCCTGCGGCAGGGCTCTCCTTCACCACCCTGCGGGCGGTGCTGCAGGAGCCCCATGCCCTGCAGATCTGTCGCCCTTCCCCTTCCAGTTGGGGGCAAGGGGGCTATCACCACTACTGGCTGAATGAAACCAATGCCTGGGTGGTGCCGGAATGGGACAGGGCTTCAGCCGCCATGGTGCATCGCGTCAACGCGGGGGTGGCGACGAAGGAGCAGCGGCGGATGCTCACCCAGGCGGGGCGGGAGCTGCTCCTGGCCCAGTCCTCCGACTGGAGCTTCATTCTCCGGGCCGGCACCACCACCGACCTGGCCCGCGACCGGATCCGCACCCACCTGGATCGCTTCTGGCGGCTGCTCCACGCCATCGAATCCGACCAGCCCTTCCCCCACGCTTGGCTGGTGGCGCTGGAGAAGGAAGACGGCCTGTTCCCGCTCCTGAACACGGCCGACTGGGCCTCGTCGCTGGTCGGCGTCGGCTGATCGGAATTCAGACCAGCCGTTTCATTTGGCCGGCAGAGGCAGGCAGGGCAGCCCTAGCGGCGGGGGTACGCTGCCAGTTGGGCCTGTGGAATGACGCCATGTTTCAGCATCTGCTGGTTCCCACCGATGGCTCCGAGCAGTCGGCCCGAGCTGTTGAGGCAGCCGTGGCCTTCGCCAAGGAGCGGGGTGCGCGGATCACCTTCTTCCATGCCCGCGCGAACCTGCCGATCTCCCTCTACGGCGCCGGTGAGCTGATCAATCCCGCCACCTTGCAGGATCTGGCCAACGCAGCAAAGGAAGGTTCGGATCAGATCCTGGCGCAGGCCCTGGAGGTGGCGCAAGCAGCGGGTGTGGTCGCCACAGTTGCTGCAGTCGTTGACGATCTCCCTGCTGAAGCGATCCTGGCCGCCGCGCAGGAGCACGGATCCGATCTGATCTTCATGTCGTCCCATGGCAGGCGGGGCCTTTCGGCTTTCCTGCTGGGCAGCCAGACCCAGCGGGTGATGACCAATGCGTCTCTGCCGGTGCTGGTCTACCGCTGAACGAGGCCGCAGGCCTCAGCCGGCCACGGTCTCCGAGCCAGCCAGGGCGCGCCACAACAGCTGGACCTCCTGGCCCTGCTGCTGCATCAGCCCCCAGCGCACCGGATTCGGCGCCTGGGCAAACAACCGCAGCATGGCCAGGGTGAGCTCCGGGACCGTGAGGGTGTTCGCCAGGAATCCATGCCACTGGTGCTGCGGTAGGTCGAAGAAACTGGCGAAGAACTGGCGGAGCTGAGGCTCAGGGAAGCGCATCAACTTCTCCAGCCCGAATTGATACAGCGCCTGTTTGCGCACCAGTCCGGCCGGCCAGACCGCCGACCAGGCCGCCTGGGCCACCTGGTCGGCTCCGAAGCCGGAGCTGTTCAGCACCGTGGCGATGGCCTTTGCCACGCCAGGTGCCCGGCGCAGCAGCGACCCCACCAGGTAGCCCGAGGCGGGATGGACCATGCTGGCAGCTCCACCGAAACCCACCACCCGCTGGCTGAGATCCGGCAAAGGAAGGTTCATCGGGAACAGGCAATCCTCCTCGGTCTCGATCGCCTCGATCGCCACCCCCCGGCTGGCCAGTCGTTGCTGCAGGCGGTGCTTCAGCCGCTCCGGCGGGAAGGCCGGTGCCAGGGCCAGGGAGGTCTCCTCAACGAAGAACATCCCATCCCCTAAATCCATGGCGTAGAGGAAGGTGGGAGGTTCCGTCTGCCGCTCCTGGCTGCTCAGGTGATCCGAGCGGAAGTCCATCAGCACGAACTGGCCGGGTTCCACCGGGGCGGCACTGAAGCGACCGACAATCCCGTAGGCGGCCTGAAAAGCCACCGGCCCCCGGCTTGGGCGCTGCACGAACACGGGCTGATGGCCACTGGCGTCGATCACCAGCCGGGCGGTGTGCTCGGCCCCCTCCCCGGTGGTCACGCAAGAGGTGTGGTGAGCGTGGGCAATCGCTGCGGCCGTGCCCCGGTGCCAGCGCAGGCCGCCCCGCTCGCAACCCTCCAGCCAGTGGGCCTGGAGCCTGGCCTTGTCGAACAGCCCATAGGCCTGGTGGTGGGATACCGGCTCGGCGCCGAAGTAGCTCACGCAGTTGGACCAGCGGTGCTCCAACAGGTGGCCCAGTCCGTCAGGCTCGAGCTCTGGGGCCCAGACCCCGTAGGTGTTGTGCCAGGCCCGCTTCGGTTCAACGGCGGCCAGCGCCTCGACCTCCAGGCCCTCAGCGCAGAGAGCGGAGGCGATGGCCAGGGCCGCAGGGCCGCAACCGATCACCAGGGCATCGGCACTCAAGAGGCTGCCTCAGGCAAGGGGGGCGCCATCGTGGTCGCCTGCAGCTTCAGCCTGCCCTGGCTCAGCTGTCCCGGGGTCGGGCGCCACCTCATCCGCCTCCCCATCGCCGGCCAGGGCAGGGGGGATCAGCACCACCTCGCTGAGCCGATCGCCGCTGTCGAGCTTCTGCAGCCGGACCCCTGTTGCGGCCCGGGACTGCTGCGGGATCGCATCGGATGGCATCCGCACAATCACGCCCCGCTCGCTGACCAGCAGCAATTCCTCGCCTGGACCGAGCACCTTCAGGCCCACCAGCACATCTCCGGCACGGCGGAACTTGATGGCCCGCAACCCCAGGCCTGCCCGTCGCTGCAGGCGGAACTGGTTGACCGGCACCCGTTTACCCAGGCCGCTGGCTGAGGCCACCAGCACCCAGGGGCCTTCACTGGCAGCGACCTCTTCACTCTCGCCCTCCTCATCGACGGCTTCGGCCTCGCTGCTGGCGATCTGATCGGCCAGCTCTGCCGGCAGCACATCCATGCTCACCAGCTGATCGCCAGGCCGGAGCGCCATCGAACGCACGCCCCGGGCGGTGCGACCGAGGGGGCGAAGCTCTCCGTCAATCAGGCGGAAGTGGATCGTCATGCCTTTGAGCGAGCCGATCAGCACGCTGTCGCCAGGGACGGCCAGCCGCACCCAGCGCAGGGCATCGCCCTCCTCCAGGCCGATCGCGATCAGCCCGTTGGAGCGGATGTTGGCGAAGGCGGAGAGGCGGGTGCGCTTGATGTAGCCACCGCTGGTGAGCATCAGTAGTTGAACGTTGTCTTCGAAGGCACTCACCGCGAGCAGGGAGGTGATCTGCTCTTCGCGGGGAATCGGCAGCAACTGCACCACCGGAGTGCCCTTGGCGGCCCGGCTGCCCACGGGAATGCGATAGGCGGGAACGGCGTAGACCACGCCGCGGTCGCTGAACAGCAACAGGGTGTCGTGGTCGTTGCAACTGATGAACAGACGCACCGCTTCCTCGCCCTGGCTGCGGGTTCCCGACTTGCCGCGGGTGCCGCGGCTGGTGGCCTCGAACTCGCTCACCGGCATCCGTTTGAGGTAGCCGTTCTCGGTGAGCAGCACCACCGAGCGCTCATTGGCAATCAGATCGATATCTTCCAGGCCACCCTCAAGGTCGAGGATTTCGGTGCGACGGGGTGAGTCGTAGCGCTCTCGCAGTTTCTGCAGCTCGGCTTCGATCAGGCCAAGCACCCGTTCGCGCCGACCGAGAATGTCCTGATAGTCGGCGATCTTGGCAACAAGATCCTCATGTTCCAGGCGGATCTTGTCGGCTTCGAGGGCCGTGAGGCGGCGCAGCTGCATCTGCAGGATGGCGTCCGCCTGGATTTCGCTGAGCCCGTGGCGCTCCTGCAATTGCTGACGAGCCGTGGCGGCATCGGCGGCAGAACGAATCAGCGCGATGATCGGATCAAGCTGGTCGAGGGCGAGCAGGAGGCCGAGCAAAATGTGATCGCGCTCTTCGGCTTTGCGCAGCAGGTAGCGGGTGCGCCGCTCGATCGTTTCGATCCGGAAGACGAGGAACACCTGCAGCATCCTGCGCAGGTTGAGCAGCACAGGCTCGCTGTTCACCAGCGCCAGCATGTGGGCGCTGAAGTTGGATTGGAGCGGCGTGAGTTTGAACAGGTTGTTGAGCACCACCTGGGGGTAGGCATCGCGGCGCAGTTCGATCACGATCCGCATGCCGTCGCGGTCGCTTTCATCCCGGATGTCGGAGATGCCGTCGAGCTTCTTGTCGTTCACCATCTCGGCGATGCGCTCGATCAGCGCCGCCTTGTTGGTTTGGTAGGGCAACTCGGTGATGATTACCGCATCCCGGTCGGGCCGACCGGGCACCTCAAGCGTTTCGATCGAGGCCACACCCCGCATCGTGATCGAGCCCCTACCGGTGGCATAGGTTTCGCGGATGCCGCTGCGGCCGAGGATCTGGCCACCGGTGGGGAAATCGGGTCCGGGGATGATCGCCATCAAGGCGCGATCGTCGATTTCGGGATCGGCGATCAGGGCCAGCAGACCAGTGATCAGTTCGGTGAGGTTGTGGGGAGGGATGTTGGTGGCCATTCCCACGGCAATGCCGGAGGAACCGTTGAGCAGCAGGTGGGGCACCCGGGCCGGCATCACGGTGGGTTCCTGCTGGGAGCCATCGAAGTTGTCGATGAAATCGACGGTTTCCGCTTCGATGTCCTCGAGCAGGCTGTCGGTGGTGAGGGCCTGCAGGCGTGATTCGGTGTATCGCATCGCGGCCGGTGGATCGTTGTCCACCGATCCGAAGTTGCCATGCCCGTCGATCAAGGGCATCCGCATCGAGAAGTCCTGGGCCATGCGGACCAGGGCGTCGTAGACGGCCGTGTCGCCATGGGGGTGGTACTTGCCGAGCACTTCACCCACCACCCGGGCGCATTTCCTGTAGGGGCGGTCGCTGGTCAGCCCCAGCTCATACATCGCGTAGAGGATGCGCCGATGCACCGGTTTCAGGCCGTCGCGGGCGTCGGGCAGCGCCCGGCCCACGATCACGCTCATCGCATACTCCAGATAGGAGCGCGACATTTCAATGCGAAGGTCGGTCTGGATGATCCGCCCGTCGGATTCACCGGGCCCTGCTGGATCCGCCATCTCGTAACCCACTGCCTGATGCCAGTTTAAGCGAGCCTGGGCCGGTCGGTTTCCTCGCAGCCGTCCCAGCCCCCCAGCCCCTGGTCCCTGGCCCCTGATGACTCTGGAGCCCCGCAGTGAAACCGAACTTCAGGAGCGGCAGCGGTCGGGCGATCTGCGGGTCTGCAGCAGCGAGGTGTTCCGGTCCCGGGTGGCGACCGAAGGCCTGGCGGCCGCCTATGGCGCCACCGATGTGGTGGTGGCGGCCAATGCCGAATTCACCGACCAGGCCACTCTGCAGCTGAACCTCGGCCCTGCCGATCCGCCGCTGCGGCTGCGACAGGTGCAGCTCGATCGGGTGGCCGGCCTGGGGGCGAGCGGCAGCGGCGGGATCACCTTGCCGATCGGCGGCGGCCTGGTCGAACCCCTGCGGCAGGGGGGAGCCAAGGTGCTGGGGACCCTGCTGGCCGGTGGTGAGGTGGAGCTGGTGGCGGTGGGCGAGGCCACGCTCCAGCACCCCAGGCAGGAGCTGAGGCTCCGCCTCTCCCTCGAGCGGATCGGCTCCGGCCAGTTGCTGCTGCACCGGGGGATCAGTGAGAACGGGGTGGTGGCCATCAGCAGCGGAGCGGGGATCACCCACAGCCCCTATGGCCCCGTGCTGGGTCCCTATGCCACAGCGCTTTACAGCAGTGGTGGCAGCCGCAGCATTGGCTTGTCGATGCCGCGGCTGGCCCTGCTGGGACCGGGCTCGCCGGTGCTGGTGGGTGGCGCGATCGGCTGGGTGGTCGGCGCTGGCCAGGGGCACCAGCCCCAGACCCGCCGCCTGCCCAGTGGCCATGCCCGGGCACCGGGAGCCGTGGCGGCCATCAGCGTGGATCTGCACCGTCTGAGGCCTGAATGGGTCCGCCCTTGCTTCCTTGAAGGACACGGCAGTGGTCTGATGGTGGCGATCGCTGCGCCGATCCCCCTGATCAACGGGACCGTGGCCAGCCAGGCAACCCTCAGCGACGCGCAACTGGAGGCGCCCGTGCTGGATTTCTCGATTCCTCGCCGAATCAAACCGAGTTTCGGAGGCGTTGCCTACAGCCAGCTTCTGGCAGGGGAGATTGTGGTCGACGGCCGTCGTCTGCGCTGCTTTCCTGCCCATAGCCCCCGCCTGGCCGAGGCCATGGCCGGGCAGCTGGCCGAGCTCCTCAGAAGCGGCCACTTCCCGCTTCGCCTGCCGTGTGAACCCCTGCCGCTGCGCAGCGGATTGATTCCGCTCGATCCCTGACACCCGCTCAGAAGCGCCGTAAGCTCACCCGTCGGTTGCGAAGCCAGAGAGCAATGGTTGACTCCTCCAACCCTTCCACTCCACCGGTCCAGGCGAATTGGACCGTTCCTCTCCCCACCGAAGCCAGTTCCGAGCTCAGCAGCGAAGGCGAAGCCTTGCCGGCCGAGCCAGCCCTCGAAACAGCCAGCGACAGCCCCGCGGAGCCGCTGCCTGAGCCTGTCCCCTTCACCCCAGCCATCCCGGAGGTGGCCGCCACCCTGCAGGCTCCCGCCAGCCCAACCGAGCCCGAGGCGGGGGGTGAGTGGGCCCTGCTGGTCGCGAAGGTTCAGGACTGGATCGGCAGCGGGGCCCTGCAGGACAGCTTCCAGCGCTACCGCAGCCCCCTTCAACTGTTTGGTGTTCTGCTGGGGGCTGTGCTGGTGTTGCGGCTGGTCGGGGCCGTGCTGGGGGCTATCGAAGGTCTGCCCTTGGTGCCTGGCCTGCTTGAGCTGGCGGGGGTGGTCTGGCTGGCCAACTTCTCTGCCACCCGGCTGGTTCGCGCCCAGGAGCGCCGCCGCCTGCTTGAAGCGTTGCAGAAGCGCTGGCAGGCGTTCCGCGGCCAGGTCTGAGGCCCGGGCCCACCTGAGTCGCCCCGGGTACGGAGCTCTGCACCAGTCAGTTGATAGCTTGGCCCGACTGTGACAAGGCCCAGCGGTGACCATTCTGTTAGGCCGCAACCGAACCATACGGCGCGCTTACGGCATCGATGAAATCGCCCTTGTTCCGGGCAGTCGCACGGTGGATCCCGAGGTCACCGCCAGCCACTGGACCCTGGGGGGGATCGAGCGCGAAATCCCGATCATCGCCAGCGCGATGGATGGTGTGGTGGACGTGCGAATGGCGGTGGAGCTCTCTCGCCTCGGTGCCCTCGGCGTACTCAACCTGGAGGGAGTCCACACCCGCTACGACGATCCCAATCCGGTTCTCGACCAGATCGCCGCAGTCGGCAAGGACGCCTTCGTGCCCCTGATGCAGACCATCTACAAGCAACCCGTCCGGGAGGATCTGATCCGGCTGCGCATCGCCGAGATCAAGCAGCAAGGCGGGATCGCCGCGGTCAGCGCCACCCCGGTGGCGGCGATCCGGTTTGGCCGGGCGGTGGTGGAGGCCGGGGCCGATCTGTTCTTTGTTCAGGCCACGGTGGTCTCCACCGAGCACATCGGTCCGGCGGGCCGCGAGAGTCTTGATCTCCATGCCCTTTGCCGCGATCTGGGGATTCCCGTGGTGATCGGCAACTGCGTCACCTATGCGGTGGCCCTTGAGCTGATGCGGGCTGGAGCGGCCGGGGTGCTGGTGGGGATCGGTCCTGGCGCCGCCTGTACCTCCCGGGGCGTGCTGGGCGTCGGCATCCCCCAGGCCACTGCCGTCGCCGACTGCGCCGCGGCCCGGGACGACCACGAACGGGAGAGTGGGCGCCGGGTCCCGGTGATCGCCGACGGCGGCATCGTCACCGGGGGGGACATCTGCAAGTGCATCGCCTGCGGCGCCGACGCCGTGATGATCGGCTCGCCGATTGCCCGGGCTGCGGAAGCCCCCGGCCGCGGCTTCCACTGGGGCATGGCCACCCCCAGCCCGGTGTTGCCCCGTGGTACCCGGATCAACGTGGGCACCACGGGCAGCCTCGAAACCATCCTGCGCGGGCCCGCCAGCCTCGACGACGGCACCCAGAATCTGCTGGGTGCCCTGCGCACCTCGATGGGGACCCTCGGGGCCCGCACCCTGCGGGAAATGCAGGCCGTGGAGGTGGTGGTGGCCCCGTCGCTGCTCACAGAGGGCAAGGTGTACCAGAAGGCACAGCAGCTCGGCATGGGCAAGTAGACCCAGGAGCCTGAGAGGGCTGTCCAGGAGTGGGTCCAGAAGAAAGATTGCTGGACAGGCCTTAGGCTGATTCTGTGGGGGCTTCGGCTCGCACACTCCTCACACCTCCCCGCCCGGCGCGTCCGGGCGTTTTGTCTTCCAACGTTCGGGGGACGGGCTGAAGGGATCGGAAAGCCCGTTGCTAGATTCCGGATACCTTCTCCCTCCCTCGGATGTCCAGCGCCGCAGCCGTCACCGATGCCTCCTTCGAGCAGGATGTGCTCAAAAGTGATGTGCCCGTGCTGGTGGATTTCTGGGCCCCCTGGTGCGGTCCCTGCCGCATGGTCGCTCCGATCGTTGATGAGATCGCCAAGGAGTTTGAAGGTCGCCTGAAGGTCTGCAAGCTCAACACTGATGAGAACCCCAACGTCGCCAGTCAGTACGGCATCCGCAGCATCCCAACCCTGATGGTGTTCAAGGGCGGCCAGAAGGTGGACACCGTCGTGGGTGCGGTCCCCAAGAACACCCTTTCCGGCACCATCTCCAAGTATCTCTGAGTCGGCCGGAACCTTTCGTTGGCAAGCCCCCTCGCCTACGCCCCTGGTTATGACGCAGGCGAGCCATTCTCAGGGGCTGCTGATCGAGCAATCCCTGGCCACACTTCAGCAGTTGTGCGCCCTCAGCGCCGACCACGACGACTGGCTGTTGATCAACGGCACCCTCAAGGACATCGAGGAGGCTATCTCCGTTTTTCAGCCCCACCGCCGCACCCGCAAGGTCACGGTGTTCGGCTCAGCCCGCACGGCTCCCGCCAGCCCGACCTACGAGCTGGCTGAGCAGTTCGCCACTGCCGTTGCCGCTGCGGGATTCGAGGTGATCACCGGGGCGGGGGGTGGCGTGATGGAAGCGGCCAATCGCGGGGCGGGCGCCGGTCGAAGCTTCGGATTGAATGTGCAGCTTCCGTTCGAGCAGGAAGCCAATCCCTACATCAGCGATGCTGAGGGCCGGCTGGTTCAGTTCCGTTTTTTCTTCACCCGCAAGCTTTTCTTTCTTCGCGAAAGTGATGCCCTTGTGGTGCTGCCCGGTGGCTTCGGCACCCTCGACGAGTTGTTCGAAGCCCTCACCCTGATTCAGACCGGTCGCACGCCTCCCATTCCCCTCGTACTGCTGGCCCCGGAGGGTGATTCGTTCTGGAAGCAGTGGTTGAGGCAGCTGCGGGAGGATCTGGCCCAGCGGGGCCTGATCGCCCCGGCGGACATCCATCTGCTGCGCCAGGCGCGCAGCGCCTCAGAGGCTGTTGAGCTGATCCGGGGCTTTTACCGGGTCTTCCATGCACTGCGGCCATCGGAGCAGGGTGTGGAGTTGTTCCTCCATGCCCCGGTGCCTGCGCTTGAACTGGTGCAGATTCAGCACCAGTTCGCCGACCTGCTGCGCACAGGCCGGATCGAGGCCACTGAAAGCAGGGATGAAACGGGCGCGCTCCGCCCCTGTCTGCGGCTGGATTTTGATCAGCGCAAGGTGGGGCGTCTGTACGAGCTGATCGATCACCTCAATCGACTCGATCTGCCCCGTTGCCCAGATCTCCAGCACCCCGAGCAGCGCCTCTGTTCTTTTTCCCCCTGAGCCTGCCCCCGCCATGAGCCGGATCGGATTGATCGACTATGGAATGGGCAATCTGCATTCCGTGGCCCGTGCGATCGAACGCCTGGGCGCCGAAGTCGTGCCGATCCAGAACGGCGCGGCAATGGAGGATTGCCACGCCCTGATCCTCCCCGGCGTGGGAGCCTTCGATCCCGCCATGCATCGCCTGGAGCGCTCGGGGCTGGCGAAGCCGATCCAGAGCTGGAGCGGCCGGGGTCGCCCATTGCTCGGCATCTGCCTGGGCCTGCAGTTGCTGTTCGAGGCCAGTGACGAAGGCGATGCCCAGGGTCTGGGTCTGCTGAAGGGGCGTGTGCAGGCCCTGCCGAACAAGCCGGACCAACCGGTTCCCCACATGGGCTGGGCGCCCCTGATCGCCAGCCGCCCCACGCCGCTGTTGCCGCCCGGCTGTCCGCCCGCCTGGGTCTACTTCGTCCATTCCTATGCTGCGGCGCCGGCGGAGGCCAGTTGCCAGGCTGCCGCCGTTGCCTTCGGCGACAGCCTGGTGACGGCGGCCGTCTGGCAGGGCCATCTGGCTGCCTGCCAGTTCCACCCGGAGAAGTCCGGGCTCCAGGGCCAGGGCATGCTGCGTCGCTGGCTGAACTGGGTGGAGAGCGAAGACCGGTGACCCTGCGTCTCAGTGGGGGGCGCAAGCTGCTCAGTCCTCCGGGGAGCACCGCCCGACCCACCACCGCCCGGGTGCGGCTGGCGGTGATGAACCTGTTCGCCGCCGAACTGGCCGGGTCCCGCTGGCTGGACCTCTGCTGCGGCAGTGGCGTAATCGGTTGCGAGGCCCTGCAGCGCGGTGCCGCGGCTGTGGTGGCCGTGGACCAGGATCGCAGGATGGCAGCCACAGCCTTGGCCAACCTGACGGCTGTGCGGGGCGGGGGCGCGACCGAGGGGACGGTGCGGGTGCTCTGCAGGCCCCTGCCAGCCTGGTTGCAGGAGCTCACCCCGGCGCGCCGCGCCGTTGAACTGGGCCACCGTGCCTTCGATCTGATCTATGTGGATCCCCCCTATGGCTCAGGCCTGCAGGAGGTGATCTGCGGGGCGATCGCCAAAGGCGACTGGCTGGCCCCTGGTGGTCGGGTGATTCTCGAATGTGGCGGCAGGCATTCCCGTGAGCCACCTGAGGGCTGGCTGCTGGACGATCTTCGCCACTACGGCAGCACCAGCCTGATGCTGCTCAGCCGAGGGCACTGCCCCGGCGGTACTGATTCCATGCCGCCACAAACAAGCCCACGATCGTGATCGGCACCAGACCCAGCACGATGCCGCAGAGCAGAGGTTCAATCATGGGAAGTGGTCACACGCCTTGGTAGGGATTGTTTCATGATGAGGGCAGGCTGTCCTGAAGTTTTGAACGATTCGTGACTGGCGAGATCTCTCCATCCGCGCCAAACAACTCTCCCCGACAGGGCCTGATCACCGCACTGGTGCTGCTCGCCGCCTGTGCCTGCGTGCTCCTGTCCCTTATGGTTTTGCCGGCGGCCCGCAGCGACCCCTACACCCGCCAGACCCTGGAGCTGGCCGGTTCGGCTGAGAATGGTGGACGCCTGTTCCGGATGAATTGCGCCGGTTGCCACGGCATTGCTGGCCAGGGATTGGTCGGACCGAATCTGCAGGGAATCAGCAAGCGCAAGAACGACCGCCAGCTGGTCCGTCAGGTGGTGAGTGGCCGCACCCCGCCCATGCCCCGGTTCCAGCCCGATCCCCAGGCGATGGCCGACCTGATCGCTCATCTGCACGCTCTGGCGTGAACCCGCCTCCTGTTGTGGTGCTGGTCGAGCCGGCCGGCCCGATCAACGTGGGCAGCGTCGCCAGGCTCTGCGCCAACTTCTCGATCACCGAGCTGCGGCTGGTGCGACCCCGCTGCGATCACCTGGGGGCCGAAGCGCGGCGCATGGCGGTGCATGCCCAGCCCCTGTTGGAGCGGGCGGGGCTCTACGGGGATCTGGCCGCGGCGATCGCCGACTGCGGGCGCGTGGTGGCCACCAGCGGAAGACTGGAACCCGAGCCGATCCCGACCGGTTCAGCCGCTGATGTGCTGGCCTGGCTGCAGGCCGGCGGTGAGCCGGCCGCCAGGGGAGCCCTGGTGTTCGGGCGGGAAGACCATGGACTGAGCAACGCTGAACTGCTTCAGGCGGGCCGGATTCTGCGCATCGCCTCCGATCCTGGCTATCCCTCTTTGAATCTCTCCCATGCGGTGGCGATCACCTTGCACGGGCTGGTGCAACCAGGGAATCAACCATCAGCCTCTCCGGGGCCCGAGCCCGCCGGGCGGGGAGCCCTGGAAGGGGCCCTGCTCGATGCCGAAGCACTGCTGCTGGATGTGGGCTTTCTGCTGCCCCATACCGCCCAGGCCCGCATGGCCAAACTGAGAACCTTGCTGCAACGGGCTGAGGTCGGCAACGAGGAGGTGGCGCTGCTCCGCGGCATGGTGACCCAGTTGCGCTGGGCCTGCCGCTCCCGGACCCCTTAACGTCCTGCCAGATCCCTGCGATTCAGAGCCGTCGTGCGTTCGGGCCGTTCTTCCCGTCCAGGTTCTCCCGGCTGGCTCCAGCCCTTCGCCCTGGTCCTGCGCCTTCTGGTGCTGGGCGTCGGGCTGGGGGTGCTCACCGGCACGGTGTTGAAGCAACTGGCGCCCCGCCTGGCCCAGGGGGCGATGAACACCCCACTGCTGAACATGGCCACCAGTCCGGTGGCCGTGTCCCAGCGGGGTCTGCCGCTGGGCCGATTCGAGCCGAAACGGGAACTGCCTGCCCTCAGCAAACGCTGGAAGGCCCTGGCCGCAGCCCAGAAGGATCTCAAGGTGGGTGGCTACCTGCTGGTGCTCGACGACGGCCGTTTCGCCCAGCTTGATTCTGAGGTTCCCCTGCCGGCGGCCAGCGCGATCAAAACGCCGATTCTGCTGGCCGCCCTGGAAGATCTCGATGCGGGCAAGCTGCGTTGGAACGAACCGCTTCCCCTCAGCAAGGAGGTGGTCGGGGGAGGGGCGGGCTGGATGGCCAGCCGACCGATCGGCAGCCGCTTCCCGTTCTATGAGGCGGCCACCGAAATGATCCGGGTCAGCGACAACACCGCCACCAACCTGCTGATCAAAAGGCTCGGCGGCAAGCTCGCCCTCAATGCCCGCTTCCAGGCCCTCGGCCTCGGCGCCACCGTGGTCAACAACTGGCTGCCCGACCTTGAGGGCACCAACCTCACCAGCCCCATCGACCTGGCCCGCTCGATTGCCCTGGTCGACACCGGCGAGAAGCTCAGCCCCCGCGGCCGGGATCATTTCCGCGCCATCCTTGGCACCTCCCGGACCAACACCCTGCTTCCCCTTGGCCTGCTCAAGGGTCTGGGGATGGAGTCGAGTGACCCGGACAGCGAGCTGCTGGCCCGGGGGGTCACCGTGCTCAACAAGACCGGTGATATCGGCATCGCCTATGCCGACGCCGGCCTGATCGAGCTGCCGAACGGCCAACGGGCCGTGGCGGCCTTCATGGTCAAAGGCCCCTTCAACGATCCCCGTTCCACCGACCTGATCCGGGCGATGGCCGCCGCCGTGGGTGAAACCCTGGTGGGACGAAGCAGTTCACCGCCCCAACCCCGCTGAGCTCTCCTTTCATGCTGCGTTGTCTGCCCGCCCTGCTGCCCGTTCTGCTGCCTGCCCTTCCCGCTGTGGTCCTGGCGGCTGGGGCGGCTGCACAGCCGACACCGCCGTCCACGGTGTGGCGTCCCCAGCAGGTGAGGCCCCTGCCGGGGGGCCTGGATCGGTTGCTGGTGGTGAATGACAACAATCCCGAGCTGATCATCGAGCCAGGAATTCTGGTTTCCACGTTCAACGGCAACGGGCGCTTGGCCGGCGAGGCGTTCCAGGTGCCGACGGCCCACCTCAATGTTCCCCTGAAGGGGTCTTTCGAACTGTTCAGCCACCACGTCTATGCCGGCAGACCGGAACAGCTCGACTCCACGCTCTGGCTGGGGGTGGTGGCGGCACCAACCGGCGAGAAGCCGGTTCGCCTGAGGCTGATCGGCGGCTCCACGGCCCTGTCCCAGTCCACCGATTCCGTTCAGCCGGGAGCGCCGTTTCTGCCCCTGCCAGCCGTGGTTGCCCATGACGGCAGCTCGGTCTTCTCCGGGCCGGGCAGCCGGGTGGCGGCAGAGCTGCTGCTGAACCGCCGCAGCCCTCTGCTCCAGGCGGAGTGGAAGCTTCCAGCCGACCAGCTCACCACCCTGTTGGCGCTGCCGATCCCGGTCAGGGGCCTTGATCCGCTGCTGAACGGCCGCAATCTCCAGCTGCGGCTCGAGAGCGATGGCCCCATCCAGCTCGCCACCCTGGCGGCGTTCGGCAGTGATCAGCCCCCCGCCGCGAGCACCTGGGCCACCCTGCTGCGGGGAGGGCTCAGCCCCAAGGAGCACCGCCCCACCCCGCGGGGCCAGAAGGGGGGAATCATCTACTCGCGGGTGAGCGGAGTGCAGCAGGGAAGCCGCTGGCGCGGCCAGCTCACGGACCCCTGCCCCGGCCAGCCCTGCCAGCCCCAGCTCTCGGTGCGAAGCGCCCCGGTGTCCTGGCCGATCAGTTCCCTGGAACGGGGCAGCCTCGGCACCGGCCAGGTGCAGACGGCCGAGCTGCAGGCCTTTTATCCCGGTACCGCATGGGCTGCCCATGGCAACTACGGCGTCGAATACGACCTGCGGATTGCGCTGATCAACGACACCGCAGGTCCCGTGGCGCTTGAGCTCGCCATCGAATCCCCCCGCAAGGGCGATCAACCGCAAGGGGGATTGCGCTTCAATGCTGAGCCGGCCAGGCCGGTGATGTTCCGGGGCACCGTCGAGGTGAGTGGCCTTGACGGCGAGGCGGGCCATCCCGCCGGCCGCCGCTGGTTTCACCTGGTGCAGCGCCAGGGGCAGCAGGGCCCCGCCCTGGGCCGCATCAGCCTGGCCCCTGGCCAGAGGCGACAGGTCCGGGTGCGGTTGATCTACCCCGCTGATGCCACCCCACCCCAGGTGCTCACCCTGCTGCCGGTGCCTGCCGCCGCGGCCGCCACCCCAGCTGTGAAACAATCCGAACCCGTGCCGGCCCCTCGCCCGTGAGTCAGACCCGCCAACGCAGGGTGTTCCCCTTCACCGCCATCGTGGGTCAGGAGGAGATGAAGCTCGCCCTGCTGCTCAATGTGATCGATCCCCGCATCGGCGGCGTGATGATCATGGGGGACCGCGGCACGGGCAAGTCCACGACGATCCGGGCCCTGGCTGACCTGCTGCCGGAGATCGACGTGGTGGCGGGTGATCCCTATAACAGTTCGCCGACCGATCCCGATCTGCAGAGCCTGGAGGTGCGGGCGCGGGCCGAGCAGGGCGAGGTCCTGCCGATCGTGCCCCGCCAGGTGCCGATGGTGGACCTGCCCCTGGGCGCCACGGAAGATCGCCTCTGCGGCACGATCGACATCGAGAAGGCCCTGAGCGAAGGGGTGAAGGCCTTCGAGCCCGGGCTGCTGGCCAAGGCGAACCGCGGGCTGCTCTACGTCGATGAGGTGAATCTCCTCGACGACCACCTGGTGGATGTGCTGCTCGATTCGGCCGCGTCGGGTTGGAACACGGTGGAGCGGGAGGGGGTGTCGGTGCGGCACCCGGCCCGCTTCGTGCTGATCGGCTCCGGCAACCCCGAGGAGGGCGAGCTTCGGCCCCAGCTGCTCGACCGCTTCGGTATGAGTGTCGAGGTGCGCACGGTGCGGGAAGCCGAGCTGCGGGTGCAGGTGGTGGATCAGCGCACCAGCTTCGATGCCGATCCCGAGCGCTTCAACACCACCCATCAGGCCAGCCAGGACGCCTTGCAGGAGCGGGCCGTGCGCGCCCAGGGCCTGCTCCCTTCGGTGCAGATCGACGACGACCTGCGGCTGCGGATTTCATCGGTCTGCGGCGAGCTGGATGTGGATGGCCTGCGCGGCGACATCGTGATCAACCGGGCAGCGAGGGCCCTGGCCGCCTTCGAGGGACGCACCGAGGTGGACGACGCTGACGTGGCCCGGGTGGTGGCCTGTTGCCTGCGTCACCGGCTGCGCAAGGATCCCCTTGAGCAGATCGATTCCGGTGACCGGGTGATCAAGATGTTCTGCAAGGTGTTCGAGCGGGGGGAACCCAGCGATCGCAGCGCCTTCCAGCTGGCCCTGGCCGGCTGAGCCAGCATGCGGATCCTCGGCATCGATCCAGGTCTGGCCCGGCTGGGCTACGGCCTGATCGAAACCGGCCCTCCCCAGCGCCTGCTCGACTGCGGCATGATCCAGACCGCCGCCGGCCAGCCTGAGGGCGATCGACTCGTCGAGATCGCCCGGGATCTGCGCTGGGTGGTGCGGCGCTGGCGGCCCGGCCTGGCCTCGGTGGAGAAGTTCTTCTTCTACCGCTCCAGCACCACGATTTCGGTGGTCCAGGCCCGCGGCGTCGTGATGATGACCCTGGCGCGCCTGCGGGTGCCTGTGCTGGAGGTTGCACCGATGCAGGTCAAGCTGGCCCTCACCGGCTCGGGCCATGCCCGCAAGGAGGAGGTGCTGGAGGCGGTGATGCGGGAGCTTGATCTGGAGTTGCCGCCCCGACCCGATGATGCCGCTGATGCCCTGGCTGCGGCCCTCACCGGCTGGTTTCAGCGGTGACGGACCGGCCACCTGACCTTTCGGATGGCAAGCCCAGCTGGCGCCGCCAGTGGCGCCGCCAACGCCGGGCCCTCTGCGCCTCGGCCCAGGCGCCGCTGCTGGCGGTAGCGATCCGTCAGCTGCCCGCTCTGGTGGGGGTGGATCAGCGGCTCGGGCTGTTCTGGCCGCTCGCCGGCGAGCCGGACCTGCTCGGGCTGGCCGCCCCCTTGGCTGGGCGCCTGGCCCTGCCCGCCATCCGCCAGAACTCCACCGGCCGCGAGCTGCACTATCAGAACTGGTGGCCTGACCTGCCCCTGAAGCCGGACGCCTGCGGCATTCCCGCCCCCGTCGAGGCCCCGGCCGAGCAGCTCCTGCCCGAGCAAATGGCCCTGCTGCTGGTGCCTGCCCTGGCCTTCGATCTGGCCGGTTTCCGCCTGGGCTACGGAGGTGGCTGGTACGACCGGCTGCGCAGCGACCCTCGCTGGCGGGCTGTTCCAGCTCTGATCGTGGCGCCAGCCGGTTGCCAGGTGGGGCAGCTGCCACGCGATCCCTGGGATCTTCCCTTTGACGGCTGGCTGACCGAGCGGGGGCTCGAATGGTTGCAACCTGTTGAGGCCTGAGCCCAGGGGCCCCCATCTCTGCGTCGATTTGCCAGGATCGCAAGGTGCGACTTTTTCCCGTTTTGAACGTCTCTTCGAACGCTTCGTTCAGGTCCGAGCCGTTCCAGTCAACCGCCTTTCTCCCCCAGCGGCCCTCTCCTGCCTCCCGCACCGGGGCTGATCGCCGGGGCGGGGAATCCGCGCCGGAACGGGTGATGGCCGCGGAACTGGGTCATCGCTCCGAGCCCAGCGAGGCCCTCTCGATGATGGTGAGCTCCATGGTGAGGATGGTCCAGGCCGGCAAGGGACAATCCGCGGCCAGCCGCTGGTCCACGCCCTGAGAACCTCCTAACCTTGGCCCTCTGGCTCCCGCCTGCTCGGCAGGGGGTCCTGGAACCACGCGCCCCATGCCTTCCCGCTTGCCTCGCTCCCGCCGCACCCTTCGGCGCCCTGGTCCGCCCCGATTTGCCCGGCCTGTTCCCCTTGCGGCCTTTGCTGCTTCCGTCCTGCTGCTGAGTGCGGTGTGGCCGGAGCGGGCCGCGGCCCATGCGATTGAAAGCAGCCTCGAACGAGTGGAAGCGCTGCGGGAGGGCCTGGTGCTGGAGAGCCGCTTCTCGACCGGCGAACCTGTGGTCGGCGCCAGCGTGCGCCTGGTTCGGCCCGGCGGCGGCCCTGCTGTGGAGCTGGGCCAGAGCGATGCCAACGGCCGGTTCACGTTCCAGCTGCCCGACCGGGCCGATGGCACCTGGGAACTCCAGGTGGACGGGGGGGCAGGCCATCGCGACTTCCTCGATCTGCCTGTGCAGCAGGGTCGGCTGAAGCTGGATCAGATCAGCGAAGCTCCCAGGCCAGCCACCGCAGCGCTGACCTCTCCCATCCTCCGCCACCTGCTGGTGTTCGGCGGACTGGGCACTCTTGCCTGCTTGCTGGCCGCCGGCAGCGGCTGGCGACTGCCGAGCCGGCGCCGATGAGCACCGGCAGCGAGGCCCTCGATCGGATCGTTGAACGGCTGCGGAGCACCAGCGATCCGAAGCGTCGCTACGAATATGTGCTCTGGCTGGCCCGCAAGCTGGAGCCCCTGCCAAACGAGTTTCGTCAGGACCCCTTCAAGGTGAAGGGCTGCGTGTCCCAGGTTTATGTGGTGGGGGAACTCCTCGAAGGCAGGCTGCACTGGCAGGGCGACTCCGACGCCCTGATCACCAAGGGGTTGCTGGCTCTGCTGATCACGGGACTCGAAGGCCTCACCCCCCAGCAGGTGAGCGGCCTGGATCCCTCCTTCCTGGCCGAAACCGGCCTCCAGGCCAGCCTCACTCCCTCGCGGGCCAATGGATTTCTCAACATCCTGCGGATGATGCAGGCCCAGGCTGCAGCGTTGGCGCCGGCTGATTTCTAGGATCGGCTGTTTCGTGGCAGTCCAGGCATGACCATCGGCATCGGCTTGCTTGGGCTTGGCACCGTCGGGGCCGGTGTGGCCGAGATCCTCTCCACGCCCGAAGGCCGTCACCCCCTGGTGCGGGACCTGGAGCTCAGGCGGGTGGCGGTTCGTGACCCGGCCCGCCTCCGGCCGATCGCCCTGGCCGCGGAGTTGTTCTGCACCGATCCGATGGAGGTGGTGCTGGATCCCGCCGTCGACATCGTGGTGGAGGTGATCGGAGGCCTGGAGCCGGCCCGCAGTCTCATCCTGGCGGCGATCGCGGCTGGGAAATCGGTGGTGACGGCGAACAAGGCCGTGATCGCCCGCCATGGCGAGGAGATCGCCGCGGCGGCGGCGGCCCGTGGTGTGTACGTGTTGATCGAAGCGGCCGTGGGTGGCGGCATTCCGATTATCGAACCCCTGAAGCAGTCGTTGGGCGGGAACCGGCTTGTGCGGGTGAGTGGCATCGTCAACGGCACCACCAACTACATCCTCAGCCGGATGGCGGAGGAAGGGGCTGCCTACGGGGCGGTGCTGGCCGATGCCCAGGCGCTCGGCTATGCCGAGGCCGATCCCGCCGCCGATGTGGAAGGCGGCGATGCCGCCGACAAGATCGCCATCCTGGCCGGCCTCGCCTTCGGTGGTGGTGTGGAGCGTGCCGCCATTGCGACCGAAGGCATCAGCAGCCTGGAGTCGAGGGATGTCGACTATGCCGCCCAGCTGGGCTTCTGCGTCAAGCTGCTGGCCGTTGCCGAAAGCCTCGGCACCGATGCCGAAGGTACCCAGCAACTGGACGTTCGGGTGCATCCCACCTTGATCCCGAAGGCCCACCCCCTCGCCGGGGTTCACGGTGTCAACAACGCCATCCTGGTCGAAGGGGATCCGATCGGGCGGGTGATGTTCTACGGACCGGGCGCCGGAGCCGGCCCGACGGCCTCTGCGGTGGTCGCCGACATCCTGAACATCGCCGGCATCCGCCAGGTGGGGGGTCCCGGTGCAGGACTGGACCCGCTGCTGGCGGCCGGACCCTGGCGGCGCTGCCGTCTGGTGGATGGCGCCCTCAGCCGCCACCGCAACTATCTGCGGCTTCAGACCAGCGATCAGGCCGGGGTGATCGGTGCCATCGGCTGCTGTTTCGGCGCCGAAGACGTCTCGATCCAGTCGATCGTGCAGCTGGAAACCTCCGCAGGCCATGCCGAAATCGTGGTGATCACCCATGCGGTGCCTGAAGCCCGGTTCCGGGCCGCCCTTGCCAAGATCAGCGCGCTGGCTGAAGTGAAGCGCGTGGCCGCCTGCCTGCGTGCCCTTTGAGCGGCGTTGAGCAGGAAGGCTGACCTGCAGGCTTGAATGGCCCCCACGGACTGGGGGGGGCATCGTCGACGGCTTGCCTGTTCTGAAGAAGCTGTTTTCCTTGACGCTGGTCGGATTGCTGCTGAACGGGCTGAGCGCCTGTCAGGTTGCCAGGCCACCCGGCAGCCTGGTGGTGGCAGCTCGCAGCCGCATCGATTCGGCCGATCCGGCCGCCAGCTTCAGTTTCGGGGCGATGCAGTTGCTGAGTGCCCTTGGCGATCCGCTCTATGCGATCGACAGCAGCGGCACGCTCCAACCCCGTCTGGCCACCGCCCCGCCCAGGCTCAGCCCCGACCGCCTCACGGCCTGGGTGCCCCTGCGCCAGGGAGTGCGCTTCCACGACGGCACCCGCTTCGATGCCGCCGCCATGGTGTTCACCCTGGAGCGCTTCCTGGCGATCGGCAAGCTCAGCTACCTGCTGGGCGATCGGATTGCCGGCGTCCGGGCCAGTGGCCCCTATGAGCTGGAGCTGCGGCTGCGCCGCCCCTTCACGGCCCTGCCCCAGCTGTTGAGTGCCGTCAACCTGACGCCGCTCTCCCCGACCGCCTACCGGAGCCATGGCCGCCGCTTCCTCAACGAACGCTTCGTGGGCACCGGGCCCTACCAGCTCACCTTCTTCACGGATCAGCAGCAGCGGCTCAGGCCATTTGAGGGGTACTGGGGGCCTGCTCCCGCCAACCGCGGCATCGACCTGGTCAATCTCAGCAATTCCACCGCCCTCTACGGCGCCCTGCGCAGCGGCGAAGTGGATGTGTTGCTCTCCACGAGCCTGGAGGGAGACCAGCAGCGTGCCCTGCACCGCTCGGCCCTGGCGGGTGAGCTGCGCGAGGCCGTGGGTCCGGCCCTGGAGATCGGCTACCTCACCCTGCTCAGCGATCAACCGCCCCTGAACAACCCGCTGGTGCGCCAGGCCCTGGCCCACAGCCTCGACCGCCAGCTGATCAGCGAGCGGGTGAGCCATGGACTGCGCGGCCCGCTCCGCCAGCTGATCCCACCCAGCCTGCCGGGGTCGCTGCCGGAAGCCTGGCCGGCCTTCGATCCCGAGCGGGCCCGGAGTCTGTTTCGCCAGGCGGGGTACTGCAGTGGCAAGCGGCTCAGCCTGCCGCTCACCTTCCGCTCCAACATCCCAGCCGACAAACTCTTCGCCCTCACCTGGCAGGGTCAGCTGCAACGGGATCTGGCCGATTGCGTGAAGCTGGAGATCTCGGGGATGGAGTCCACCACCGCCTACCGTCAGCTCGGCGAGGGAGCCTTTGCCTCGATTCTGCTCGAATGGATGGGTGATTTCCCCGACGCCGACAACTATCTGATTCCCCTGCTCAGTTGCGACAAGGGCGAGGGCAACCGTTGCCTCAAGGGGGCGAGCGCCGCCAGCGGCAGCTTCTGGACGCGCCCCGGCCTGGAGGCCGAGCTGCGGCGCAGCGAAAGCCTGCAGGGGGACCAGCGGCTGCGGCTGCTGCGCAGTCTGCAACGGGAAACCGCTGCCGCCTCCCCGTACATCCCTGTCTGGCTGGTGGCGCCGCGGGCCTGGGCCCAGGCGAGCCTGCGCCAGCCGGTGTTCGATGGTTCCGGGCGGCTGGAGTTCAGCCTGCTGCAGCGGGAGGCGAAGCGGTGAGCCGTCGGCGTCAGTTGCTGCGCTACCTGGCCAGCCGTCTGCTGCTCGCCCCGGTGATGCTGTGGCTGATCGCCACCCTGGTGTTTCTGCTTCTGCGGCTGGCTCCAGGCGATCCGATTGATGCCTTGCTGGGGATGCGGGCGCCTGAGGCGGCCCGCGCCGCCCTGCGCCAGCAACTCGGTCTGGATCTTCCCCTGATCGTTCAGTACGGCCAGTTCCTGCTGAACCTGGTGCGGGGGAACCTGGGCACTTCGCTCACCAACGAGACCCCGGTGGCCCAGGTCATCGGCCAGAGCCTGCCCGCCAGCTTGGAACTGGGGATCTGCGCCCTGCTGATCGCCGCGTTGCTGGGCCTGGCGGTGGGCTTCAGCGCCATCGCCAGACCGGAGGGGAAGGTGGATCTGGTCGGGCGGCTCTATGGCATCGGCACCTATGCGCTGCCGCCGTTCTGGGCGGCGATGGTGGTGCAGCTCGTGTTTGCCGTCTGGCTGGGCTGGTTGCCCGTGGGTGGCCGCTTCCCAGCCAGCCTGGTGGCACCGAGCGGCACGGGCTTCTTTCTGTTCGACAGCCTGCGGGCCTGGAACTGGCAGCAATTCAGCGGCAGCGTGCGCCATCTGGTGCTGCCCGCGGCCACTCTCGGCCTGCTGCTCAGCGGCATCTTCGACAACGCCCTGCGGCTCAACCTGCGCCGGGCGCTCCGCTCTGATTACGTGGAGGCGGCCCGCGGCCGGGGCCTGAGCGAAGCCCGGGTGGTGCTTCGCCACGCCTTGCCCAACGCCCTGCTGCCGGTGCTGACGATCACCGGCATCACCGTGGCGTCCCTGATCGGCGGCGCCCTGCTGATCGAGGTCACCTATTCCTGGCCGGGCATCGCCTTCCGGTTGCAGGAGGCGATCGGCCAGCGCGACTACCCCCTGGTGCAGGGAATCGTGGTGGTGGTGGCTGGGCTGGTGGTGCTGGTCAGCGTCGCGGTGGATCTGCTGGTGGCCCTGCTTGACCCCCGCATCAGCTTCTGATTCGTCCGCGTTGCCGCTCAGCGACTGAGCTGCCCCCTCCAGCGGTCAGCCTCGGCATGGTCGAGCACGTAGGCGCGGACGCCGTTGCGGCGCCGTTGCTGCGGGGGGAGACTCGTGCGGGTTTCGAGCGCGAACAGGAAATCGGAGCTGAGCGCAAGCAGCAGCTCCTGCACCCGAAGGGGCTCCTCTCCCACGAACTCTTCCCCCAGGCGCAGCATGGCCTGCTGGGGGTCGGCGATCCGCACCGGGGAGAAATGGCTGCCCCCCTCCACCAGCACCAGCCTGCTGCGGGGATCCCGCTGCTGCAGGAACAGACCCAGCTGCTCGCTCACCGGTGGGGTGACCAGATCCAGGCTTCCCCCCACCATCAGCAGGGGCGCTGACAGGGTGTTCAGACCCCGGCCCGGCCAGAGCAGGCTACCGAAACCGTTCAGGCTCACCACCGCCTCCACGGGGGCTGCACGCCGCTGGGGCGGCAGCGGGTCCGGCAGGTCCGTCTGGGCCAGCTGGCACTGGAGCAGCCGGGAGAGATTGATCAGTGGGATCCCCTTGAGCGCCCGCTTGCAGCGCTGCTCCAGTCCGGCGACCGGCCGTTGGCCGGCCGCCATCAGGGCAGACACTCCTCCGAGGGAATGGCCCATCAGCACGACAGACCCCCCCAGCCGCGGCAGGCCACCGCCGGCTTCGGCCGCCAGGACGGCCTCCACATCAGCCAGGCGTTCCGGCAGCGTTTCGGCACCCGGTGGCGATCGTTGACCATCGAGAAGTTGGCGCACCGCTTTCTCGTCGCTGCCAGGGTGCTCCACCACCAACACAGGCCAGCCGCGCCGGGCCAGCCCATCGGCCAGCCAGCTCAGCTGGGCGCTGCTCCCACCCAGCCCCGGCATCAGCAGCACCCAGGCTCGCCGTCGCGGCGACGCTGCCGTCCAGAGATCCAGCTCGAGGGGCTGAAGGCGGTGGGCCACCTTGAGTTGCAGACGCCGCTGCGGCACGGGCGGGTCAAGGGCCGCCAGCCGCTGGGGCACCGAAGGGCCCCGCCCAGCCGGCAAGGGCAGTTGGCGCAGGCGGCGCAGGGCCAAGGCCTGCTGTTCCAGCTGCTGCCGCCAGCCCGCTGCCAGGGCCAGCACCGCGTCCAGGTCAAGCGAAAGCCGACGGGCCGGTACCGCCAGCAAAAGGTCAATCACCGTGAACGGCTCTGGTTTCTGCAGCTGGCTGCGCAGGGTGGAGAGCAGCAGAGCGCCGCTGCCGGCCTGCTCGGTGCTCAACAGCTCGCCGATCTCATCGAGCACCTGGCGGCCCGACCAGCTCTGCAGCAACTGGAGGGCAAGGCCGCGATCCGGCAGCAGGGGGCTGCGCAGCAATCGGACCAGATCGGCGCGGCTGCGGTCGTCGAGCAGTTCCAGCCAGACACCCAGCTCGGTGCGGGAACGGACTGGATTCCGGCTCCAGGCCTGGAGCTGATCCAGCTCGATCGGCAGGACGAAGCCATCGAGCCGCACCTCCAGTTGCCCAGCCGCCAGGGCCGGGCTCGGGGGCATCAGCAGCAGACTGGCCAGCAGAACGGGCAGCCAACGGCAGCGGTTTGACACAACCTCAAACAGGAGCTGGCAGCCTCAGGTGGTTGTTCCAGTTTCCCGCGCCGCTGCGCGAATTGAGCCTGATTCGTCTCGTGGCGAGCCTGGGTGCCGGCGGCGTGCTCTATCTCACCCCCGTGGTGTTCCACCAGGCGGCCTTCAGCGCCACGGCGGTGGGGCTGGGTCTGGCGGCGGCGGCGGCGGCCGGCACGGTCGGGCGGTTCCTCTGCGGCCAGTTGATCGACAGGGGGCTGAGCACCACAAAGCCCGTGCTGGTGGCGGCGCTGCTTTCGCTGCTGGCCGACGGCCGTCTGCTCACGGCCACCACCTTTCCAGGCTTCGTCGTCGGTCAGATGGTGCTGGGCATGGCGATGGGGATCTACTGGCCCGCCATTGAACTGGCGGTGCCGCTGAGCTGCCCGCCGCTGCCCTCCAGCCGCGCCTATGCGCTGGTGCGAACGGCCGATGCGATGGGCATCGCCCTTGGGGTGCTGTTGGGGGCCGTGCTGGCCAGCTTCGATCGCCTGCGGGGGATTTATCTGGTGGACATGGGCTGCATGGTGCTGCTGCTCGCCCTGCTGTTGCGCTATCCACTGCCCTCAGCGGCGCCCCTGCCGCCCGAGGGTCGGCCTCTGACCTGGCGGCAGTGGGTCCAGCCGTTGCTGCCCCTGCTGGGGGTGACGGTGCTGACCACCGCCATGGTGGTATTGCTGCAGAGCGCCCTGCCGCTTGATCTGGTGCGGGGTGGGCTGGGCCGCCCGCCCCTGCCGGGCAGCCTGGGGGCCCTGCTGGTGGGTCTGCAGCTCACTCTGCTGCTCAGCTTCCAGTGGCCGCTGGGTCGCTGGCTTGCCGACCGGCCGGTGGCCTTCGGGCTGGGATGGAGCCTGGTGGGTTTCGCCCTCGGTAGTGGCCTGCTGGCGCTCTCCAGCCTGGGCTGGCAGAGCACCGGCGTGCTGATCGCCGCCCAGTTCCCCCTGGCCGCCGCCGAAGCCGCCTTCCTGCCAACCGCCAGCGAAGCGGTGGTGGAGCTCACCCCACTGGCCCACCAGGGGATGGCGATGGCCCTGTTCTCCCAGTGCTTCGCGATCAGTGCCCTGGTGGCGCCCCTCCTGGGGGGCTGGCTGCTGGACAACCAGGGCCATGGCGCCGGCCTCTGGCTGTTGATGGCCCTGCTCTGCCTGCTGGGGCTGCTCCTGGTTTCCCGGCTAGGGCGCCTTCACCCCCGGCCCCGGCTCCGGCCGCGGGCCTGAGTTGGATCCCGAGTCGGTGGTGGTCGGCCTGGGGCCCTTCACCCAGCCCTCCTGCTCCTGGGGCAGGGGTTCGGTGCCGTACTCCCAGTCGTCGTAGTCGGGGTCGTTGCGGATGCGCTGATGCAGTTCCTTCTGGGCGGCGAAATTGTGGGGCGCGTCGGCTTGGGGAGGGTCCTGGGCTGGGGTCATGGCAGGCACCGCGTGGATCTGGATTCTCGCCGATGCCGGTCCGGCTGGCGCTCGACCAGTCTGCTGAGAGAACCAGAGAGCCCCAGCCATGGTGGAATCGGCCAGCCCGGGCCTCGGCACGTTGCTGGCCGATGACGACCCGGAAGTTTTCCAGCTCCTGCGCCCCCAGGGTTCCTCTGCCTGCCTGATCACCTGTGACCACGCCGGACGGGCCATCCCGCGCCGGTTGGACCGGTTGAGCCTGGCGGACTCCGCGTTGGGTGGCCATTGGGCTTGGGACCTTGGGGTGGCCGAACTGGGCAGGAGGCTCTCGGCCCGACTGGACGCCGCCTTGTTTCTTCAGAACTATTCACGCTTGGTGATCGATGCCAATCGCCCCCTGGGGGCGTTCGATTCGATTCCGGTGCTGAGCGAACGCACCAGAATCCCAGCCAACGAAAGGCTTTCGGCGGAGCAGATTCGCCAGCGGGTCGACGAGGTGTTCCTGCCGTACCACCGGCGGCTCGCCGCGGAGCTCGATCAGCGGGCCGCCCGTGGACGCCCCAGTGTGCTGGTGGCCCTGCACAGTTTCACGCCGGTGTTCCTGGATGAACGGCGGCCCTGGCAGGTCGGGGTGCTTTACAACCGCGACGCCCGGCTGGGGAGATTGATGCACAGCCACCTCTCCCGCGATCCTGCCCTGGTGGTGGGCGAGAACGAGCCCTATGCCGCCAGCGACGCCAGCGATTACACGATCGTCGTTCACGGCGAGGAGCGGGGCATTCCCCATGTGGAACTGGAGGTGCGGCAGGACCTTCTCAGCCATGACGCCGGTCTGGGGGTATGGGCGGAACGGCTCGCCGGGGCCCTGGAAGCCTGCCTGCCTGCGGTGATCTCCAGCGCAGCCGAATCGCCGCCGCCGTTGGTTCCGCCGCATCCAGCCGACCTAGGAGCCTGTTGCGCGTAGATCGCGACCTGATCTCTCCACGGACGCCCATGAATCTGCCCAGATCCTTGTGACTGCAATGGATCTGGACTGGAGAATGGGGCATGCCCAAGTCCTTCCGCCCCT